>VOFJ01001203.1_pt1 | contig 49529 bp, 66 predicted proteins | sample 5384081 | NCBI WGS metagenome assembly VOFJ01 (sample SAMN12384729, study PRJNA508395) | human gut metagenome | isolation source: healthy gut I | host: Homo sapiens
AGTAAATTGAAATCAATACCGAAAGAAATGCTTCGGTGCCAAAATATTACGACAATATAGTAAAATAACGCTGTGTACAGGAAAGAAAACACCCCGGGCGGTGAAAGCGGAACGCGGAGGGCACTGCCGAACATGGTCTTGGAGCTTCGCACCGAACTTACTTTGTAATAGTATGCAAGGCTGCGGCGGCAAAGTCCTGCCGTTATCGAGGACGATGGGTAGCATCCTACCCGCTGAGGCGCCTTTCCGCGAGGAAGGCGTAAAGCAAGGTGGTAACACGGAAGGTTTGTCCTCCGTCCTTGCAGTGGCAAAATACAGGCCATTGCAGGAACGGAGGATTTTTTGTTCCCTGTTCCCTGCTGTCACGCATAAAACATATTTATATATGTAAGGAGAGAATACACGAATGGACAAAAGAAACCCTATTATATCTCAACGGCGATCGCCTATACCTCGGCGAAGCCGCACATCGGCAACACCTACGAGATCGTGCTGGCCGACGCTATCGCACGCTACAAGCGCATGACCGGTTACGACGTTTACTTCCAGACCGGCACGGACGAGCATGGTCAGAAGATTCAGGAGAAGGCCGAGGCAGCCGGCATCACGCCGCAGCAGCACGTTGACAAGATTGCCGGTGAGGTTAAGACCATCTGGGATCTGATGAACACCACCTATGACAAGTTCATCCGCACCACCGACCCGATGCACGAGAAAAAGGTGCAGAAGATCTTCAAAAAGCTGTATGATCAGGGCGATATTTACAAGGGTGCGTACAAGGGCAAATACTGCAAGCCGTGTGAGTCCTTCTGGACCGAGAGCCAGCTGAAGGACGGCTGCTGCCCGGACTGCGGTCGCCCGTGCGTAGAGACGCCGAGGAGGAGGCATACTTCTTCCGCATGAGCAAGTACGCCGACCGCCTGATGAAGCACATCGAGGAGCACCCCGAGTTCATCCAGCCGGAGAGCCGCAAGAACGAGATGGTAAACAACTTCCTCAAGCCGGGTCTGCAGGACCTGTGCGTTTCCGCACCTCGTTCAGCTGGGGCATTCCGGTGGACTTTGACACGGGCCATGTTGTTTATGTTTGGCTGGATGCGCTTACCAACTATATCACCTTCTGCGGCTACGATCCGGATGGCAACCACGATGAGCACTATAAGCGCTACTGGCCCGCGGACGTCCATTTGGTCGGCAAGGACATTGTCCGTTTCCACACCATCTACTGGCCGATCTTCCTGATGGCGCTGGGCGAGGAGCTGCCGAAGCAGGTATTCGGCCACCCGTGGCTGCTCGTGGGCGACGGCAAGATGTCCAAGTCGCTCGGCAACGTTATCTACGCGGACGATCTGGTTCGCCTGTTTGGTGTGGTTGCCGTTCGCTACTACGTTCTGCACGAGATGCCGTTCGCAAATGACGGTGTGCTCTCCTACGAGCTGATCTGCGAGCGCATTAACTCTGATCTGGCAAATGTGCTCGGCAATCTGGTCAACCGCACGATTGCCATGACCAAGAAGTATTTCGGCGGCATTGTTCCGGCGCCGACCGCACCGGAAGCACTTGATGACGAGCTGAAGGCAGTCGCACTCGGTCTGCCGGCAGCTGTTGAGAAAAAGATGGACACCCTGCACGTTGCAGACGCCATCGACGAGGTATTCGCACTACTGCGCCGCTCCAACAAGTATATCGACGAGACCATGCCGTGGGCGCTCGCCAGGACGAGAGCAAGCAGGCGCGTCTGGGCACGGTGCTGTACAACCTGCTCGAAGCGATCCGCTTTGCCGCTGTTGAGCTGAAGCCGTATCTGCCGGACACCGCCGACAAGATTTTCGCACAGCTGGGTGTTGAAAACAAGGGCGTTGAGAGCCTGACCTCGTTTGATGGTATGCAGCCGGGTCAGCCGGTCGGCGAAGCCTCCATCCTGTTTGAGCGTATCGACATTCCGAAGAAGCTCGCTGAGATTGAGGAGGAAAAGAAGGCTGCCGAGGCAGAGCAGAGAAGCCTGCAGTTGAGTTCCTGCCGGATATCCCGTTTGACGATTTCTGCAAGGTCGATATGACGGTCTGCAAGGTGCTCGCATGCGAGAACGTCAAGAAGAGCAATAAGCTGCTCAAGTTCCAGCTGGATGACGGCTCGGGCACGCCGCGTCAGATTCTGTCCGGTATTGCCAAGTATTACAAGCCGGAGGAGCTGGTCGGCAAGACGGTCGTTGCCGTTACCAACCTGCCGCCGCGCAAGATGATGGGTCAGGAGTCCAACGGCATGCTGCTTTCCGCCGAAAAGGACGAAAAGCTCAACCTGCTCATGCTGGACGACTCTATCGCAGCAGGCTCCAAACTTTGCTAACTGCGTAACAGAGTGGAGAGTGAAGAGTTGAGAGTGGAGATTTACGTTCTCTTCACTCTCCAATCTCCACTCTTCACTCTATAAAAAATTCTTCTATCAATTAGATGGGAAGCGAATAAAGTGGCAAGAGGGCGAAATGCAATGTGGATCATTTATGCGCTGCTCTCTGCGGTATTTGCCGCACTGACAACGATTTTAGCCAAAATCGGCGTGGAAAACGTGGACAGCACGCTTGCTACTGCTATCCGAACCGCTGTGGTGCTCGTGATGGCATGGGGCATGGTCTTCCTGCTGGGAAAACAGGGCGGCGTAAGCGCAATCGGCGCCAAAAGCTGGGTATTCCTTACCCTGTCCGGACTGGCGACCGGCGGTTCGTGGCTGTTTTACTACAAGGCCCTGCAGATGGGCGAGGCCAGCCGTGTGGCTCCGATCGACAAGCTGAGCGTTGTTATCACGATGATTCTGGCGTTTGTTGTCCTGCACGAGACCGTGACGGTCAAGGGCGTGATCGGCGGCATTCTGATTGCGGCAGGCACGCTCTGCATGATACTGTAATAAGAGTGGAGAGGTTTTAACAGAGTGGGAGTGAGGAGTGGAGAGTTGGGAGCGAAGATTTACGTTCTCTTCATTCTCCAATCTCCACTCTCCACCTCTCTTATGGCTCTCCACTCTGCACTCTGTTATTGAGGGTTTTACATGCACAAAAAACTTCTTTTTGATATTGACGGCACACTTTCCACCGATCTCACCACCATGATGCCGGAAAGCGCAGTAAAGGCACTGGCGCAGCTTCGTGCGAACGGCCACTTTACCGCCATTGCGACCGGACGGCTGCAGGCATCTGCAGCAGCCGTTGCCGCGCGCTACGGCTTCACGGACATTGTAGCGGACGGCGGCTGGAGCGTAACGCACAACGGCGAAATTGTCGAGATGGAGTCGCTGCCGGCGGCCGACTGCATTGCGCTGATCGAGCGGCTCGAGCAGGCCGGTATTCCGTGGGCGGTGTCGCCGGAGAATGAGAAACTATGCGTAACAACAGATAAAAATTATCTTCCGTATGCACCGGAGAACTACTTCCCTGTTCTGTGGGACCCGCATTTTGATTATCACAGGCTGGAGCATCTGTACAAGGTTTACTGCGTCTGCACGCCTGATGAGGAGAATCATATTGACGCGGGCGGTCTGCCGCTTGTGCGGTACAATCCTCATGTGATTTTCGTTGAGCCGAAGGAAAAACAGCGAGGTATTCGCTATTTTCAGCAGCTTTTATCCATTCCGGATGAGGATATTGTGGTGTTTGGCGACGGTATGAACGACATCTGCATGTTCGGTCAGGGATGGCTGTCTATTGCGATGGGCAATGCCCGCGCCGCGCTCAAGGAGAAAGCGGATTACATCACAACCGACGTGGATAAGGACGGACTTTGGAACGCCTGCAGGCATTTCGGCTGGATTTGAGGAAGGTTTACTATGCTTTTTGATACACATGCACACTATGACGATGAACGGTTCGACGAGGACCGCGATACGCTGCTGGCTTCCATGCCCGAGAACAATGTCGGCCTGATTCTCAATCCCGGCTGTGATGTGGAAAGCTCGCGCAAGGCGGTCAGCTACGCGAATAAATATCCATTTGTATATGCGGCGGTCGGCATTCACCCGGAGAACATCGAGGACGGCTGGGAGGCTGATCTGGAGACCATCCGCGCACTGGCACAGAACGAAAGCAAGGTTCGCGCCATCGGCGAAATTGGTCTTGACTATTACTGGGAAAAAGACGAGCGTGCGCGTGCGCGGCAGCAGGTTGTATTTGCCCGCCAAATGGAGCTGGCGCGTGCACTGCACCTCCCTGTCATCGTGCATGACCGCGATGCGCACGCCGACAGCACGGAGATCACCCGTCGGTATCCGGATGTGATCGGCGTGTACCACTGCTATGCCGGCCACGTCGAAATGGCACGCGAACTGCTGAAACTCGGCTATTATCTGTCGTTTACCGGTGTTATCACATTCAAAAATGCCAAAAAGGCGAAGGAAGTCATTCGTGAAGTGCCGATTGAGCGACTGATGATCGAGACCGATTCGCCCTACATGGCACCCGAGCCGTTTCGCGGCCGCCGTAATTCCTCGCTGTATGTGCATCGCATGGCTGGAGACTATCGCGGAAATCAAGGGCATAAGTGCCGCAGAGGTTGAACGGATTACAACCGAAAACGGCAGACAGCTGTTTGGTATTTCCGGGTAAGATAAAGCAAAACAGGGACAAGAGGTAAAATCTCTTGTCCCTGTTTTGTATGGTGGAGACGGTGGGGATCGAACCCATGACCTCTTGACTGCCAGTCAAGCGCTCTCCCAGCTGAGCTACGCCCCCGATTCGGCTAATAAACTTTTCATAAGAATTATAACGCAACGGATTGGTTAATGTCAAGCACAGAGTATCTGGCAGTATCACCGAAATCGCAAAGTAAAAATTGGTAGTGCTGCCGAAAATTTAGGTGGAACTGCCAAGTTTTATCCTCTCCTGTTAGCTTTGCAAACCGCTTTCTGTTATACTGTTTGCATAAGGAAGTGACAGCCATGTATTTCGCGTACGGACAGACCGAAACCGATTATCTCAAGGCCAAAGACAGCAGACTTGCCGCTGTCATCGACCGACTCGGCCATATTAACCGAACAGTGGACACCGACCTGTTTTCCTCGGTCGTGCACCATATCATCGGGCAGCAGATTTCCACAAAAGCACAGACGACCATCTGGCAGCGCATGCAGGACGCGCTCGGCACGGTAACCGCCGACAGCATCGCTGCAGCCGGTGTTCCCCTGTTGCAGTCGCTCGGCATGACCTTCCGCAAGGCGGAATACATCACGGATTTTGCCGAAAAGATACGCAGCGGTGCTTTCAATCTGGAAAGCGTGAAGTACATGAGCGACGCGGATGCAATCCGCACACTCAGTTCGCTTAAGGGTATCGGCGTATGGACTGCCGAGATGATCCTGCTGTTCTGCCTGCAGCGGCCGAACGTGTTCAGCTACGATGATCTGGCGATCCAGCGCGGACTGCGCATGGTATATCACCACCGCAAAATTGACCGCAAACTGTTTGAGAAATATCATCGGCGATTCAGTCCGTACTGCAGCGTGGCCAGTCTGTATCTATGGGAAGTCTCCGGCGGTGCGATACCGGGTATGCGCGATTATGCGCTTGTAAACAAATAAAAATCCGTTCCGGCTGCTTCTTCACGGAACGGATTCATCAGAAAATGGAGTGTTGACAGACACCTGCTTTTCCGTTGTCTGCACATATATAGTAGCGATATTTTCCGCGTTTGTCAACCTTTTCAGCGTTTTTTGTGCAACGTTTTAACCCGATTCGTCAAAATTCGCAATTCATCGACCGAATCAGCAAATTTTCGGTTAAAAATACCGTATAGAGAAAGTCCCGGACAGTTTTCCGCTGCCCGAGACTTGGGGTGGTTTTATTTTGATTGCATAGTTGATAGTTTCATGCGAGAATGGCTGGTGCATCAGCAGGAATACCGGGCAGGAGAAATCACACGAGAAGAATACTTTGAGTGGAAGCTGAACTGGCCGGACACCTGCGACGATCTGGGCAAGGTCACACCGACTATTAAGTGGCGCAAAAATAAATAAAGAGAAGCAAAAAAACGCCCTGCTGAATTTTGTCGTTCAGCAGGGCGGTTTTACTTGTCCTTTGCAATTATTCTCAGCGATACTGTTCAGACTAACTTAGTATCAAATCAGTATCAGCAGGCAAAGCGACAGGCAAAAAAGCCTGTATTTATGCGGGTTTCGGAGGGTTCCGAAATTATTCCCATTCAATCGTAGCCGGCGGCTTACTGGTAATATCATACACAATACGGTTTACGCCGACGACCTCATTTACGATACGGCTGGAAGCCTTATCAAGCACCTCATACGGAATGCGCGCCCAGTCAGCGGTCATGAAGTCGCTGGTGGTTACGCCGCGCAGCGCGAGTGCGTAATCATAGGTGCGGCTGTCGCCCATAACACCTACGGTGCGGGTGTTGGTCAGAACTGCAAAATACTGGTTGATCTCCTTGTCCAGACCTGCATTTGCGATCTCCTCGCGGAAGATTGCGTCTGCCTCCCGCAGGATGTCGCACTTCTCCTTGGTGATCTCGCCGGTAATACGGATGCCGAGACCCGGCCCCGGGAACGGCTGACGCATAACCAGCTGCTCGGACAGACCAAGCTCAAAGCCGAGCTGACGAACCTCGTCCTTGAACAGCATGCGCAGCGGCTCGATGATCTCCTTGAAGTCCACAAAATCCGGCAAACCGCCTACGTTGTGGTGGCTCTTGATGACAGCGGCATCGTCCTTGCCGGACTCGATCACGTCCGGATAAATAGTGCCCTGTGCCAGATAGTCGATCTTGCCGATCTGCTCACCAATCTGCTTGCCCATCTTCTCAAACGTACGGATGAACTGTGCACCGATGGCCTTGCGCTTGTCCTCCGGATCGGTCAGACCCTTGAGAGCGCCGAGGAATGCGTCCTCCTCGTTCATGCGGATCAGGTTGATGTCCCACTTGGAGAAAGCTGCCTCAACCTCATCACCCTCGTTCTTGCGCATCAGACCGTGGTCTACGAATACGCAGGTCAGCTGATTGCCCACCGCCTCGGCCACCAGAGCGGCTGCAACCGAGGAGTCCACGCCGCCGGACAGCGCCAGCAGAACCTTGCCGTCGCCGACCTTCTCGCGGATGGCCTTGATGGAGCTGTTCTTGTAGTCGCCCATGGTCCAGTCGCCCTTTGCATGGCAGACCTCGTACAGGAAGTTCTTCAGCATGAGCGAGCCGTTCTCGGTATGGTTTACCTCCGGATGATACTGTACGCCGTAGAAGCCGCGCTTCTCGTCAGCGATGGCAGCGGTCGGGCACATATCGGTGTGAGCGACCAGCTCGAAGCCCTCCGGCACCTTTGCCATGTAGTCGCCGTGGCTCATCCAGGAAATACCCTGCTCCGGCAGACCCTTGAACAGCTTGCAGTCCGTGTTATAGAAAGTCTCGGTCTTGCCGTACTCGCGCGCAGTGTCCTCCTGTGCTGCGGTTACCTCGCCGCCGAGGGTGTGCGCCATAAGCTGACAGCCGTAGCAGAGATGCCCAGAACCGGTACGCCCAGCTCGAACAGAGCCGGATCACACTTCGGGGACTTTTCCTCGTAAACGCTGTTCGGACCGCCGGTAAAGATGATGCCGATCGGATTGAGCGCCTTGATCTCCTCAATCGAGGTCTTATAGGGCTTGACCTCACAGTAAACATTATGTTCGCGGACGCGTCGTGCAATCAGCTGATTGTACTGACCGCCGAAGTCGAGCACCAGAACAAGCTGATGATTTTCCATCGCCAATCTCCTTTCTGTTTTCCCAATGTATATATAATAGAATTATGCCACATTTCTGCGTTTTCGGCAAGGGCTTTTGCGGAATTTTCCGTTTCCCGACAGGAAGAAAACATACACGAACCGGAATTCTGCCGATCCGGTATAAAATTTAACAGCCGCGTGCATACTTTCCGATAGAAGAAACGACCGGAAAGGGTGAAGGATTTTGAAAAACAGACAGATTCGCATCATTGCGGTGCTGCTCGCAACCGTGTTCGCCTATGCGGGACTGATCGGCGCTGCCGCCGTAACCGCGCAGGCGGCGGACAATGCACCGGTGGTGCAGCCGGTCACGGCGCAGACCTGCGTGGATATCGCCGTGGAGGCTGAACTGTCCGCGACCGACGCGGATAACGACGTAGTGCTCTATCAGCTTACCGAAAAGCCGCGGCTGGGCACAGCGAAGATCGAGGGCAGTACCTTATATTACACACCGGGCCGCAAAGCCGGACGCGACAGCTTCCACTATACCGCCGTGGATGCCGAGGGAAACACAGCGCAGCCTGCCGCTATCACGATTGAGATTAAAAAGAATAAGACCGGACTCACCTATTCGGACATGGACGGTGATCCGGCGCATTACGCGGCGATCTATCTATCGCAAAAGGGTGTAATGACCGGAGAAACCATCGGCAGCTGTGCGTTTTTCCATCCCAACCGACCGGTAACACGCAGTGAGTTCATCGCCATGACAGCCGCCGCGGCAGACCTGTCCGTTGAACCGACAGACCAGACCGACTTTGCGGATGACAGCGGACTTTCCGCGTGGGCCAAGCCGTATATCAGCGCCGCTGCCGCAAACGGACTGGTCAACGGCTACGCGACCGTCTCCGGCGTGAGTGAGATTCGCGGCGAGAAAACCATCACAACGGCCGAGGCAGGCGTGGTGCTCGACCACCTGCTTGACGGCACGCTGAGCGGTGTGCAGTACGCTTGGTCGATGTCCGACCATTCTCCGCAGGATTGGGCACAGCCGGCAATCGCTCGGCTGGAACGCGCCTCCGTACTCACCGCTGCACAGGCACAGAACCCAGAACACCCGCTCGACCGCCGAACGGCGTGCGAAATGCTTTACCGCGCACTGATTTTGCTGGATTCTTGACGAAAATCAGCAGCAGTGTTACAATAGTGCAGGGAGAAGCTCGGACTTCTCCCTGCTTTTTTCTGATTTTGAAAGGACTGTATTCGTTTGCAGCAAATTGATTTTTCTCAGGGCAGCATCCGCCGCAGGATACTTGCGGTGGCCACACCGATGCTCATCGCGCAGTTGCTCAACCTGCTGTATAATATTGTAGACCGCATTTATATCGGCAAAATCCCCGGCGAGGGCACGCTTGCGCTGGCAAGTATCGGCTTGTGCTTTCCCTTTGTGACGCTCATTACCGCGTTTGCCAATCTGTTCGGACTGGGCGGTGCTCCGCTGTGCGCGATGGCGCGCGGCAAAGGCAACCAGGAAAGCGCACAAGGCATCATGGTCAACGCCGGCTTTATGCTGCTGCTGAGCGGTGCCGTGCTGACCGTGCTCGGCATCGCGTTTCATCGCCCGCTGCTCTACCTGTTCGGCGCCAGTGAGGTGACGTACCCGTATGCGTCCTCGTACATCGTGATTTACTTGATCGGTACGCTGTGCGTCATGCTGTCGCTCGGTCTCAATCCGTACATCAACTGTCAGGGCTTTGCCCGAACCGGCATGCTCACCGTGGCGCTCGGCGCGGCAGCCAACATCGTGCTCGACCCGATTTTTATCTTCGCACTGCACCTCGGCGTGCGCGGCGCTGCTATCGCGACCGTGCTGTCGCAGCTTCTGTCTGCTGCATGGGTTGTCAAGTTCTTAACCGGCAAAAAAGCCGAGCTAAAGCTGGAGTTCCGCGGTTTCCGTCCGGACCGGCAGTGTATTCAGCGCATTACCGTGCTCGGCATCGCCAGCTTCGTCATGTCGTTTACGGATACGCTCGTGCAGGTGGCGTGCAATGCTACTCTACGCAATTTCGGCGGCGACCTTTACATCAGCGTCATGACTGTACTTAACTCCGTGCGCCAGATCGCACAAACGCCGGTGCTCGCCATCGCGGACGGTGCATCTACCGCCATCAGCTACAACTATGGCGCGAGGCTGTACAGGCGCACCCGGGACGCCATCCGGTTTATGACACAGATCGCTATCGGGTACACCATGCTTGTCTGGATACTGGTCTCTCTTTTCCCTGCCCTGTTTATCCGCATTTTCAATCAGGACGCGGAACTGGTTGCGGCGGCTGTTCCGGCGCTGCACATTTACTTTTTCGGCTTTGTAATGATGGCGTTCCAGTATTCCGGTCAGAGCACGTTCCGCGCACTGGGTCGGGCGAAATACGCGGTGTTCTTTTCGCTTTTGCGCAAGGCGTTCATTGTTGTGCCCCTGACTTTGCTGCTGCCGTACTGCTGGAATCTCGGTGTGAGCGGCGTATTTGCGGCAGAGCCGGTGTCCAACTGCATCGGCGGTCTGGCGTGCTACTTTACCATGCGGCATGTGGTGATGCCGGAGCTTAAAATGGAGAATTGAAGATAGAGGATGGAGAATGAACTTCAAATTGAATCTCATGCTCATTCCATTTACCGTCCCTCGGACGGCATTCAATTATCTCCCTTCGTGCAACACCATAATTCTCAATTTTCCATTCCAACTCGCTAAGAGCCGCCTGCGGCGGTTGCTCGCTGGACGCCCACTGCGGTGGGTGTCTCCATTCTCAATCATTATATAAGTACACTTGAAAAAGGAGTCGGACAAATCCGGCTCCCTTTTCGGCATTACGAGGGGAAATCAGCAGCACTTTCGCTGGAAGGACTTACAGTCGGTGCACTGATCCATCGTTGGATTAGCCTCGTGCGTGCCAACGGTAATGCTGTCCAGCGCACAGTAAGAAGCGGTCGGACAATGGTTTGCGCACTGCTCCACCGTACAGTGAATGGACTTGTTGCAGCGATCGTTACTCATAGAGAATGACCTCCTTTTGTGATTTCGGTAATATTATCTCACTCGTTTCCACAAATTATACTTTGGAATTGCGGAAATGCTTTCCGTTGTGCTATACTAAAACAAAAAAACATTACAATAAAGGTTGTGACATTCATGCAAAAGGGAGATTCCGCGAAGCTCAAGCTGCTGCTGGCAGGCATTTCAGCACGGCTGACCAAAAACCGCGATTTTTTTGTGCAGGCAGACTGCACTCTGGTTTCCGGCAAAAAGAAATTTGACGCAAAGCTGTCCCGCGCGGACGAGGACTACACGCTACATTTTCAGGGCAGCGACCGCCGCGTAGACGCGGCTGAATTCTGCGCCTTCTTTGCTGAGCAGGCTGAGAAATACGACGAGAGCGTACTCACCTATACCGAGCGCAGCACGGTCGTTACGCTGTCCGTGACGGCACGCGGCGTACAGATGAAGCAGGCCGAGCGCGAAGCGACCGCCGAGGAAAAGGCGGCTGCCGCCAATCCGCTGCTCGACAGCGGCCGGCAGTACCTCATTCGTGTCGATCAGGCGGCGGCGCTGCTGCGCGAGATCGGCATCCTGACCGCAGACGGCAAGCTGAAAAACGACATGATCCGCAAGTACAATCAGATCGACCACTACGTTGAGCTGGTTGCGCCCATGTTTGAGCAGGACGACAGCGACGAGATCGTGCTGCTGGACTGCGCCTGCGGCAAATCCTACCTCAGCTTTGTCATGAATTACTACATCCACGAGGTACTGCATCGCCGCTGCCGTGTCATCGGCGTGGACATCAAGGAGCACGTTATTGACGAGAGCCGTGCAATGGCCAAGCGTCTCGGCTATCACAATATGACGTTCATCTGCGCGGATCTGCGGACGTACCAGCCGCCGAAAAACGTCACCGCTGTGATTTCGCTGCACGCGTGCGACATTGCGACCGATCTGGCTCTTGGCACAGCCATCCGCGCCAAGGCGAAATACATCGCGTGCGTGCCGTGCTGCCACAAGGAGCTGCTCGATCAGTACACCATGCCCGGACTCGAGCCGCTGACCAAATTCGGCGTATTCAAGGCGCGCTTCAACGATGTGCTGACCGACAGCATGCGTGCGCTCAAGCTGGAAGCCGAAGGCTACAAGGTTTCTGTCGTTGAGTACATTTCGCCGCTTGATACCCCGAAAAACCTGCTTATCCGCGCAACGCGAACCGGCAAAGTGAACAACCGCGCGAAAGCCGAATACGACGCCGTGCGCCGCACGCTCGGCACGACCTCTGAGCTTGACCGCCGGTGTGCGGAACTCGACAACGAGTTTTTCATCACCGATGAGGACTTGATGGGTTAATTCCCCTGTTTGCGTTTTCCATGTGCATTTCAGACAATCTACCGGATACGCTCTTGCTCTTTGAGCAAATCTGCATTACAATTTCTGTATGCTCTCACGAAGGTGATGCCTGTGAAACCACCCGACAAAGGCCTGCTGCTCTCGTCGCGTGTGGACTTTACCATTCCGTCTCCGTTTGCGCGGGAGCACCTGTATTACCTTATCCAATACAAACGCTACCAGTGCGTGCCCGGCTATGAGGTCAAGCGGGGATTTTCTGGATATGTACCTGTGTGCGTATGTACGCAGCGGTTCACTGCACACCTTCTGCGGAGAACAGAGCGCGAACGCTACCGCCGGACAGCTTGTACTCATGGACTGCCGCCTTCCCCACCGGTATTACGTCACCGAGCCGACCGAGTTCCTCTGGTTTCACTTTTCCGGCGGCGAAAGCGCGGCTTATGTCCGGCTGCTGACTGGCGGCACCGGCATCTGCTTTGACGGAAATCATGAGATTCTCCAATATTTTGAGCAGATTTTCTACTACGGAGACAAGCAGATGTGCAATGAGCACCGCATTTCGGTCTGCATCCAATCCGTGCTGTGCTGTCTTGCCGTGCCGGACGCCAAGCCGGATATTCCCGAGGTGATTCGTCCGGCGGTCGAGTATATCGCTGAGCACTTCCGGGAAGAGGTCACGCTCGAAACACTTGCCGATTTGTGCCATGTAAGTGTCACGCATCTCATTCGCTGTTTTGCCAGGTACATCGGCTTCCGTCCGCATGATTATCTGCAGGAGCAGCGTCTGCGTCACGCAAAGGTGCTGCTGACCGGTTCGGCGCTCTCCATCGAGCAGATCGCCGAGCAGAGCGGCTTCAACAGCGCAAGCCACTTTTTCCCGCGTATTCCGCAGCCGCGAGAAAATGACGCCGAGTAAATTCCGCTCCATGAACTTCTGATGTTAATTTCTGCACAGAATAGGTTAATTTCCTGACGTGACTCTGTGTAATTTTGTTCTATAATAGAGGCATAAAGAGCGCCACGAAGAACAAAAAAGGAGGCACGGATCATGGAGAAGAAAACGATTTCGGCAGGTATCATCGGTGCGGGCGGCTTTATCGGTCAGGAGCACCTCAAGCGACTGACCAAGCGGATCGACGGCGTTGCTGTCACCGCGCTGTACGATATCAATAAGGAAAAGACGGATGCGCTCGCTGCTGCATACGGTGCGGAGAGTATGGAGAGCGTGGACGCGCTCATCGCATCCGACAAGGTTGACGCTATCGTCATCACTGCGTGGGACGGCGTTCATGCCGAGATGACTAACAAGGCCATCGCAGCCGGCAAGCCGGTATTCTGCGAAAAGCCGTTGGCAACCACCAAGGCGGACTGCGCCGAGATTGTCCGCATTGAGCAGGCTGCCGGCAGGAATCTGGTGCAGGTCGGCTTTATGCGCCGCTATGACCCGGATTACCGTAAGATCAAGGCCATTCTGGATTCCGGTGAGCTGGGCAAGCCGCTGATGGCGCACTGCATCAGCCGCACGCCGCGCATCGCAGCCGGATTTACCAACGCCATGCAGGTAACTAATGTGCTCATCCACGAGATCGACCAGTTTCGTTGGCTGTTCGGCGAGGAGCTTGTCCGCGGTCAAATGCTGGCGGCACGCAACACCGCGTTCGCTGCTGACGGTCTGAATGACCCACAGCTGGCGCTCATGTGGACCGAGAGCAACATCCTGATTGACGTGGAATGCTCGGTCAACAGCTATTACGGCTACGAGATCGGCATGGAAATTGTATGTGAAAAAGGGCACAATCCGTCTGCCGCTGCCCGCAGAACCAATCGTCCGTTCGCGTCTCAAGGTCGGCAATGAGATTATAGACAACTGGGCAGAACGTTTCCCGGAGGCTTATGATAACGAGCTGCAGCACTGGATCAACCATCTGCGCGGCATTGAGCCGACCGCAGGTCCGGGCAGCAAGGACGGCTTTGCAGCCTGCTGCATCGCGGATGCAATGATCGCATCACAGACCTCGGGAAAGGTAGAGGCCGTAAACTTTGATATGTAAAATGTAAGGCGAGTAATCATTTATGCTGAAATTTGGTATGATCGGCGGCGGGCTTGGTTCATACATCGGCAAATTCCACCGCTGGGGCGCTATGCTGGACGATTCCGCCGAGCTGGTCTGCGGCTGCTTCTCCCGCAGCATGGATAAGAACCGCGCGACCGCTGAGGCGTATCACCTGCCTGACACCAGCCGCGTGTATGCGGATTTCCGCGAAATGGCAGACAAGGAGTCCACGCGCGAGGACGGTATTGATTTTGTCTCCATCATGACGGCAAACGATACGCATTACGAGATTGCAAAGTGCTTTCTTGAGCATGACATCCACGTTATATGCGCGACAAGCCGCTTGCGCTCCGCACTGAGGAAGCCGAGGAACTTGCCCGCATTGCAGAGGAGCGCGGTCTGCTGTTCGGCATAACGTATTCGTACACCGGCTATGCGCTCATCCGTCAGGCGCGTGAGATGATTCGCGCAGGTGTAATCGGCGATATTCTGCACGTCCGCGTGCAGCATCCGGAGGACTGGGTCATTTCCGGTGCGGTTGACGGCAAGGTGGACACCTCGGCATGGCGTTTTCAGCCGAAAAAGGTCGGTTCCTCGCTGTGTGCAAACGATCTCGGCACACATGCAGAGCAGATGGTAACGCAGTTTACCGGTCTGCACGTCAAGCGCGTGCTGGCGATGATGGATACCTATCCGCGTGATCTGCCGCTCGATACCAATGTAAACGTGCTGATGGATTTCGGGGGCGGCGTAACCGGTACGCTCTGGGCATCCCAGATTGCGATTGGACACGAGTGTGACAGCGGTATCTACGTCATCGGCACCGAAGGCTCGCTCGAATGGACTGCGACCGACTGCGATCACCTGATCTACACGCCGCGCAGCCAGCCGAGTCAGCGGCTGTCCGCCGGTGCAGACTATCTGCTCGATGCCAGCACGCGGCTTTCCCGCGTCGGTGCAGGCCATAATGAAGGCTTTATCGAGGCGTTCTCGAATATTTACCGTTCGTTCTGTAATGTGCTCTCCGATCGCAAGGCAGGTCGTGAGAACACGACCGACACCTTTCCGACTGTGGAGGACGGCGTGCTCGGCGTTCGCTTTGTCGAGGCCTGTGTGTGCGCAGCCATACGGCCGGAGGCGTCTGGATGGACGTATAAAGCAGTCCCATCCCTCTTTGACGGAAGTCCCCCCCTGTATTGAAGGTACAGAGGGACTTCTTAATGTAACACCCCGGAAAATCTCCGAATAGATTGATACTGAAGTTGCTTCAATTTTTGTTTGGAGGTAATATACATGGCTGAAAAAGTTTGCTGCCCGGGTCCGATCGGCGGCAATAACGGCAACAGTGCAGGCGGCTTCCGCGAAGCGGTCTGCGTCCACACCAAAAAGGTTTACGACTCCTGCCGCAGTAAGGAGTGCCTGCGTGATATTCGCGTGTATCTCACCCGTGATGCGCAGGAGCTGATCAATGCCGGTGGCATTGCATCTGTGAAGCCGCGTGCAGCGGAACTGCTCTGTGTTTCTATTGATGTTGAGCGGATTCAGTTTAATCGAGGTTTCTACAGCGTTGATATCCGCTTTTTCTATCGCATTGAATGTGAAATCAGCTGCGTAATCGGTCGTCCGCGTATCGTGGACGGACTGGCGGTATTTGACAAACGTGTTGTACTGTTCGGCGGCGAAGGCGGCGCGCGCATCTTTTCCTCGCAGTATATCGAGGACGGCCGCGATGTGCAGCTGCGGCCTGACAGCAACAAGCCGACTGCGGTCGTAGAGGTCGTTGATCCGATCATGCTGGACGCGCGTGTGGTTGCGCCGGAAACCAGCTGCAACTGCTGCTGCTGCGCGCTGCATGAAGTACCCCGTTCAATCTGCTCGTGCTTCGGCGGTGACGATCTCGTGCTCAGCAACGATGGCTATCAGCTGTTCGTAACCCTCGGTCAGTTCTCGATCATCCGACTCGAGCGCGACATTCAGCTGCTTATGCCCGCTTACGACGTATGTCTGCCGCGGCGCGACTGCTCGAACAGCGGTGTCGGCGGTGAGCAGGACCCGTGCGAGATCTTCTCGAGCTTCGACTTCCCCATCGACGCCTTTTTCCCGCCGCAGAGCGACAAGGCAGGCTGTCTGTTCACCGGCAGTGCCGGCGTAAATGACAATCGCAGCGGCTGCGGCTGCGGCAATAACAATTCCTGCAGCGGCAATAATTCCTGCAGGTAATCTATCTACCCGTTTACACGCAGCCGGCTGGGAGTATTTGCTCCCAGCCGGCTATATTCGCCGTTCTGTATGACGGCAAGCCGATGGTTTTCGACTGTCCGTTAAAAAATGAAGCCGACGGCAAATTCGATCTATGACCTGAAGGATGCCACTGCTTCATTCTTCATTCTCGTTAAGAATACAGACGGCGGCTTCCTGATCGGCATCTTTGCAACCGGTATCTGATCACTGTCGCACAGACCGTTCAATCTGCTGAAAAAGTTTCTCTATTGGCGCAAAAAGTCCCTCATCGACTGATGAGGGACTTTTTGCTTGTGCAGTTTTTTGGTTCTGAGACTTCGCTTAGTACGCGATGCCCCAGACGACCATCTTGTTTGCAGGCTTGCCGCAGACCGGACAGGTATCTGCGATGTGCTCCTGCTCGAACGGCATGCAGCGGCTCGGCATACCGGTCTCTTCCTTGACCTTCTCCTCGCAGGCGAGGTCGCCGCACCACATGGACTTGATAAAGCCGGTGTGCTCAGCAAGGATGGACTTCATCTCGTCAAGAGACTTTGCGGTATAGGTATGCGCCTCGCGGTTTGCGAGCGCCTTCACATACAGCGACTTCTGGATATCCTCCAGCAGTGCCGGAATGGTCTTTTTCGAGATCCTCGAACTTAACAACGGTCTTTTCGCGGGTGTCGCGGCGAACCAGTACGCACTGACCCTCAGCGATATCGCGCGGACCAACCTCCAGACGAAGCGGAATGCCCTTCATCTCGTACTCGGCAAACTTCCAGCCCGGGGTATTGTCGCTCAGGTCGATCTTAGCACGGATGCCCGCTGCCTTGACCTGCTCGTACAGCTCGGTTGCCTTCTCCTTAACGCCTTCCTTGTGAGCCGCAACCGGAATAACAACCAGCTGGGTCGGAGCGATGCGCGGCGGCAGAACCAGGCCCTCGTTATCACCGTGCGTCATGATGATGCCGCCGATCATCCGGGTGGACACGCCCCAGGAGGTCTGATACATATACTGCAGGGTGTTGTTCTTATCGGTGTACTGCATGCCGAATGCGCGTGCAAAGCCGTCACCGAAGTAGTGCGAGGTACCGGACTGCAGAGCCTTGCAGTCTCGTGCATCATAGCCTCGATGGTGTAGGTGTTCTCTGCACCGGCGAAGCGCTCCTTCTCGGTCTTTTCGCCCTTAACGACCGGAATGGCCAGCCATTCCTCGAAGAACTTCGCGTAGATGTTCAGCATGCGCAGAGTCTCTTCCATAGCCTCCTCGGCGGTAGCATGAACGGTGTGGCCCTCCTGCCACCAGAACTCACGGCTGCGCAGGAACGGGCGGGAGGTCTTTTCCCAGCGCAGGACAGAGCACCACTGGTTGTACAGCTTGGGCAGGTCCCGCCAGGAATGGATGATGTTCGCGTAATGATCGCAGAAGAGCGTCTCCGAAGTCGGACGAACGCACAGACGCTCCTCCAGCTTGTCGTTGCCGCCGTGCGTTACCCATGCACACTCCGGCGCGAAGCCCTCAACATGATCGGCTTCCTTCTGCAGCAGGCTTTCCGGAATGAAGATCGGCATTGCTACATTCTCGTGACCGGTCTCCTTGAACATGCCGTCCAGCGTGTGCTGGATGTTCTCCCATAGCGCCTGTGCGTATGGACGCATGATGATACAGCCCTTTACGGACGAATAATCGGCCATTTCAGCCTTTTTAACAATATCTGTGTACCACTGCGCGAAGTCCACGTCCATAGACGTGATCTCGCTGACCAGCTTTTTCTTTTCTGCCATTATTCTTCACCTTTCTGGTTCGCAATAATCTTATCTATTTTTTCCTGTTCGTTTTCCAGCGCATCGTTACCCCAGATGTAGAATACATCATCGGTTGCAGACCGGACGGTAATCCTTCCGTCTTTCAACAGGCAGGTATAGTGTCCGCTTCTATGGCCCTCTGTCGGAATAGCGATTGCGAAGCGAACAGCACCGCTTTTGACCGTCTTTACCTCGTCGATCAGAATGTCATCGAGTGTTGTAAGCGTGGTCTGCGTTCCGTCCGGCGCGATACGCACGAGCATATCACCCGCCATGTATCCGATACCATCCGAATAGTATTCCGTCCGGCTCAGACTTATCGCAGGAAACAGCATAGTAGGCCCCATCCGCATCCTGCTTTACGCTGATGACCGGAGAATCTGTCACCTGCACCAGACGGCCGTTCTCTTCGCGGTACAGCCCAGCTGTGCCCCAGAACAGTGCACCGTCGCTGCCAATTATCCGCGGCGCACAATGCTTGCGCACCTCGGCATCATCCGATTGATACGCATTCGAGATGGTATAGCTGTCTGTCTTTTGACCGTCCCAGTTATACGCCGTCAGCACGGTTTCGTCCGCCGTACAGTTCTGCGTAACAGTCATGCCGTTATCCGTCAGCCGGCAGATACCCGCTGCCACGCCCAACGGCTCCACGCCTGTTTCCGTGAGCTTATAACCGGTCGTCTCGTCCGGGCAGATGATGCAGCCGCGTACGCTCTGATAAACGGTATGTGCTGCCTGCTGCTGTGCTTCGGTCAGGGTCAGTTCGGTTTTGACCGTATCGCCGTGCACTGAGCACAGCGAAATACGTTTCCGTTTTCCGGTCGTACACCAGCAGATAATCGGTTTCTCCGGCACGGCCGAGATATTCCACAGAGCTTTCCTGCGGCAGCGAGAGCACTTGCGTCAGTTTCATCGTCTTGCTGTCCATGCGGTACAGGATAAAATCCGACTGCTCCATATCGCTCTGCGCATAACGGTCTGTACCGCTGACAGGCTGCACTCCGTCAATCGGACACTGCGCCACTGTCACATCTGCGATCTGGCAGACGAACGGCGAAGCAATCAGGTTCCATTTGCCATCGTACTGGTAATCATTGCCGTAATCACGCGGCAGAACGTCCCATGCCGCATTTTTGAACTGTTCCGCCGTGAAAACGCCGTCGTCGATCAGCTTTTTCCGCCACACTGCGGTCGCTTTCATCGCCATTTTTCGCGTAGTTCGTACTGAGCAGCCGCGCCGAGAGCGAAACCGCATCTCCGCGGATAAAGCCCTCCTCGTCCGTCTGCCGTACCTCATCGTTTATCGACAAAAGCCATACCCTGATAGCTGTCCGCATCCAAATGCGCCCGGGTCAGAAAAATGCAATACTGGCCGCAGGTGACATTGCGCTGCGAGCCGTACAGTGTCGCGGAAACGCCCTTGGTCAAACCATTCTGATACAGCCAGCCGACGTATTTGTCCGCCCACTGCGGCACATCGGTAAACGGATGCTTCCAGTTTCCTTCCAGCGCGGTCTTTTCTGCGCCAAGCAGACGGTCAGCATCACCGAGGCCTCTGCGCGGGTCATGGATTTCTCCAGCGCAAAGCCCTTGTCGGTGCCTTTGAACAGTCCGAGATCATAAAGCATCTGCGCCTGCGCTTCGGTATCGCCGGGATAGTTGTTGTTGATCGTACCGACCTGTGCCGCACCGGCGGCACAAGTCAGCAGACCTGCCATCAGACACGCGGAAACAAATTTTTTTTCATGCCGCACCCTCCCTGCATACATGACAAGACTCTATGAACCTTTATTCTATTGTGACGGAGAACGGAATATCGCTTCCGCTCTCCGTTTTGCTGCTTACTTCAGCTTATTCTCAACCTCATACGCGAGCTTCTCGATAAACTCGCCGGTCTCCATCGCGGTGGTCTCGCCGGTCTTGCGGGTACGAACCGAGATAACACCCTTTTCCTCGTCCTTGTCGCCAATGACAATCATATACGGAACCTTGTGAACCTGTGCTTCGCGGATCTTATAGCCAATCTTTTTCGTTGCGCTCGTCCATGGTTACGCGGAAACCCTTATCAGTCAGCTGCTGCATGACTTCCTTGGCGCACGGGATGTTGCGGTCGGTCATCGGCATGATGCGAACCTGCTCCGGTGCGAGCCACGTCGGGAATGCGCCTGCAAAATGCTCGGTGATAACGCCGATGAAGCGCTCGATGGAGCCGAGGACAACGCGGTGAATCATGACCGGGCGGTGCTTCAGTCCGTCTTCGCCGGTGTATTCCAGCTCAAACCGCTCGGGCATCTGCATATCCAGCTGGATGGTGCCGCACTGCCAGGTGCGGCCGATGGAATCCGCCAGATGGAAGTCCAGCTTCGGGCCGTAGAACGCGCCGTCGCCCTCGTTGACCTCGTAGTCATAGCCGAGCTCGGTGATGGCCTCTGCAAGGGTCTTCTCAGCAAACTGCCAGTCCTTCAGTTCGCCCATGTGATCCTCCGGCATGGTGGAAACTTCGATCTGATAGGTCAGGCCGAAGGTGGAGTAAACCTCGTCGAACAGACGAACGACGTTCTGTATTTCGTCCTTCATCTGGTCCCATGTCATGAAGATGTGCGCGTCGTCCTGCGTGAAGCAGCGCACACGGAACAGGCCGTGCAGCGCGCCGGAGAGCTCATGGCGGTGGACCAGACCCAGCTCGCCGACACGCAGCGGCAGCTCCTTGTAGGAGTGCGGCTGAGCCTTGTAAACCAGCATACCGCCCGGGCAGTTCATCGGCTTGATTGCGTAATCCTCGTCATCGATGACGGTGGGTGTACATGTTGTCCTTGTAGTGATCCCAGTGACCCGAGCGCTCCCACAGGCGACGGTTGAGGATCATCGGGGTCGAAATTTCGACATAGCCGTAGCGCTTATGCACCTCGCGCCAATAGTCGATCAGCGTGTTCTTGAGCACCATGCCCTTCGGCAGGAAGAACGGGAAGCCGGGGCCCTCCTCGGTCAGCATGAACAGCCCAAGCTCCTTGCCGAGCTTGCGGTGGTCGCGCTTCTTCGCCTCTTCCAGCATGTTGAGGTACTGGTCGAGCTCGTCCTTTTTCGGGAATGCGGTGCCGTAGATGCGCTGGAGCATCTTGCGCTTGGAGGAATCGCCGCGCCAGTAAGCGCCGGTAACGTTCATCAGCTTGATGCCGTTGCCCTTTACGCGGCCGGTGGAGTCCAGATGCGGGCCTGCGCACAGGTCGGTGAACTCGCCCTGCGTGTAGAAGGAAATGGTAGCATCTTCCGGCAGATCGTTAATCAGCTCTACCTTGTACGGGCTCCTCGCGCTCTTCCATGAACTTGATGGCCTCAGCGCGCGGCAGCTCGAAGCGCTCGAGCTTCAGCTTTTCCTTGCAGATCTTGCGCATCTCGGCCTCGATGGCGTCGAGATTTTCCTGCGTGAAGTTGAACGGAGCGTCGAAGTCATAATAGAAGCCGTTGTCGATGGACGGGCCGATGGCCAGCTTGACCTCCGGCCACAGGCGCTTGACGGCCTGCGCCAGGATGTGGGATACCGTATGACGGTAGGTGTCGCGGTATTCCTTGTTTTCAAACGTGTACTTGTTTTCTTCGGACACTTTTATTCAGACCTTTCTTGTAAAATCATAACGAGTGGAGTAATTGATAATGGAGAATGGAAAATGAAGGTATCCGTCCACGGGACGGAATTTTATGACGCGCTTTTGCGCGTAAACAATTCTCAACTCTCCATTTTCAATTTTCCATTACTGCAGAGTAACAAAAAGCGCTCACCCCCTGTATCTCTCAGGGGTGAGCGCTTGCCCACGGTTCCACCCTGCTTGCAGCCCTTGAGGGACTGCCGCTCGGAGTTCTTAACGCGAACGACACGGCACAGCATACTGCGGTTTTCCGCTGTGCGGCTCGGGAATCGGTACTGTTTTCTCCGCATTGCGTGTGCTTGCAGCCGTGACGCACGCTCTCTGCCAAATGCTTTTCGGAAAACAGGATTTCCGTCATTGCCTATAACTTAATAAATACAGATTTATTATAACGCTCATATCCGCACTTTGTCAACCGATTTCGCACGAAAAATGAAGAATTGAAAAATGCAGGATACCATCATCCTCTATTTTTCATTCACCATTACTGTGCCTTTGCCTTGGTAATTTTATCTGCAGCAAGCAAAATGCCCAGCTTGCCGGATTCATATGTCAGGCCGCCCTGCATATAGCAGACATACGGCTCACGCATCGGTGCATCGGCGGAAAGCTCAATGGACGCGCCCTGCACGAACGCGCCTGCAGCCATGATAACCTGATCGTCGTAACCCGGCATTGCCCACGGCTCCGGCGTTACATAGGAATCGACAGGTGCACCGGCCTGAATGCCCTCACAGAAGCGGCGCAGCGGGTCAGGCGCACCGAACGCGATGGTCTGGATGATGTCGTAACGCGGCTCCTCTGCCTTCGGGCTTACCTCGTAACCGAGCTTTTCCATGACCTTTGCGCAGAACATCGCGGTCTTGATGGCCTGCATGGTGACATGCGGCGCCAGGAACAGGCCCTGATACAGCAGGCGGTTCTGCCCCATCGTACAGCCGCATTCGCCGCCGATGCCGGGTGCGGTCAGCTTGTAGGAGGCGTTCTCGACCAGATCGGCACGGCCTGCAATATAGCCGCCGGTCGGGGCCAGACCGCCGCCCGGATTCTTGATGAGCGAGCCTGCGATGATGTCCGCACCGACCTGCGTCGGCTCGATCTCCTCAGTGAATTCGCCGTAGCAGTTATCGACCATGATGGCCGCAGTCGTGTTGACCTCGCGCACGGTCTTGCAGATTTCGCCGATTTCCTCGACAGAAAGCGTCTTGCGGACGCCGTAGCCGCGGCTGCGCTGAATGAATACCAGCTTGATATTCTCATCTGCCGCCGCTGCCTTGATGGCGGGCAGGTCAGGCTCGCCGTCCTTGAGATCAACCTGCCTGTAGCCGATGCCGTAGCTCTTCATGCTGCCGCAGTAATCGCCGGTGATGGTGTTCTGCAGCGTGTCATACGCCGGGCCGGTGACGGACAGCACGGTGTCGCCGGTCTTGACAGCGGAGAACATCGCGCAGGACAGCGCGTGTGTGCCGTTTACAAAGCCGATACGCACGAGTGCGGCCTCGGCGTCGAAAATATCGGCATAGATCTTGTCGAGCGTGTCACGGCCGTAGTCATCGTAGCCATAGCCGGTCGTACCGGCAAACAGATTGTCGGATACACGGTTCTTCGCAAATGCCGCCAGCACCTTCTCGGTGTTGCGGTCACAGATCTCCTCGAGACGCTCGAAATACGGACGGATCTCGCGTTCAGCCTCAAGGCCGAGCGCACGAATCTCCGGTGAAATCTTAATATATTCAGACATTTATGTGTAATCTCCTTCTATCAGAGTGAAGAGTGGAGAGTTAAGAGTGAAGATAACGAAACGGTTTCGCTGTCTCTCCACTCTGCAATCTCCACTCTCCACTTTTTCTATATAACGCTTTCGCCGTCCGGCAGCGTAAACAATTCACTGTCCGGCGTTTCCGTGCTGAGCTCGCTGACGGTGACTTTGCGCGTCAGCGTATCGCCGTCATAGAACGACGCCTGCGCCAGCAGACCGCTGACCGTTGAAACGGCATATACGCAGCGGTAGCCGTCCTGCTCAAACGTAACGGCAATACACGGATCACCGTTAATATCCTGCCGGCCGGCAGCAGTCAGCTGTACTTCGTCAGCCAGAACATCCTCGTATGTCGGCAGCATAGCAACTGCGTCATCAGTAAAATCGCCGGCTTTGCCCTGATAAGCAGTGCTGTCCCCTGCATTCCACGCGTACACCTTGCTGTCCGGAACGCGAATCAGCGTAGACTGCACCTGATTGTCACTGCCGAGTGTATCCGTGCGCATCACATTATCCCGCACATAGCGATGGCAGTACAGAGCCGCCGAGCCGCCATCATAGTAGATCGTGTTCTCGATCCTGCTGCTGTATGCCGCCGGACGTGTGAGCGTCGCAATAACGGTCTTGGCGTTATTGACATCAATGGTAATATCATCCACGCTCTGCCCGGTGAGCAGCGCACTGCCTGTGCCAACCGTTGGCGAATCGCCCTCACTGCCGGGCAGGATAATGCCGGTGCTGCTGCCGTGCATCCAGCCGGAGGACAGCACAAAGCTGAGCACCACCAGCAGCACGAGCACGGTAGCGCCCGCAGCCGCAATCTTCGGCGTAGTGTCCGGCAGATAGTGTTTCGGCGTATGCTTCTCTTTTTTTACGGGTTTCACGGGTTAAACGGAGCCGGACCGTCCTCGCGCAGACCAAAATACTGCTCGATCGCCTGCACGATACGCTGCGAGGTCTTTCCGTCACCGTACGGATTGACAGCGTGCGCCATTTTTGCGTAAGCGTCCTCATCGTCAAACAGCTCGCGCGCGAGTTTAACGATATTGGCCTGCTCCACGCCTGCCAGCTTGACCGTACCGGCCTCGATGGCCTCCGGACGTTCGGTCTCGCGGCGCAGTACCAGAACCGGCTTGCCGAGGCTGGGCGCCTCCTCCTGCAGTCCGCCGGAGTCGGTCATGATGAGATAGCAGCGTGCCATCAGGTTGTGCATCTCGTCCACGGCCAGCGGATGGATGAGGTGAATGCGTTTATTGCCGCCGAGGAATTTCTCCGCAGTCTCGCGGACATACGGGCTGAGGTGCACCGGATAAACGAAGTGTACATCCGGATATGCTTCGCTCAGCTCGGCAATGGCGCGGCAGATGTTCTCCATCGGCTCGCCCGTAGTTCTCGCGGCGGTGCGCGGTAACGAGGACAACGCGGTTGTTCTCGAAGTCCAGCGTTTTGAGCTGCTCATCGCGGAACTCGAAATCCGGCTTTACGGTCATGTGGATTGCGTCAACAACCGTGTTGCCCATGACAAACACGCCGTCTGTGATACCTTCCTTTGCAAGATTATCACGGTTGCGCGGAGTCGGCGCAAAGTGCAGCGTTGCAATCTGACCGGTCAGTTTGCGGTTCATTTCCTCCGGGAACGGGCTGTACTTGTCGTAGGTACGCAGACCGGCCTCGACATGACCGACCGGCACCTTGTGGTAGAATGCCGCAAGCGCACCGGCAAAGGTGGTCGAGGTATCACCGTGGACGAGCACGATGTCCGGCTGTGCCTTTTCGAGCACCTCATCCAGACCGTGCAGGCTCTTCTCGGTGATGGTCGCCAGCGTCTGACGCGGCTGCATGATATTCAGGTCGTAATCCGGCTTGATATCGAAAATATCGAGCACCTGATCGAGCATCTCACGGTGCTGCGCGGTAACACACACAATGGATTCTGTATTTTCATTCTGCTCGAGCGCGTGCACCAGCGGCGCCATCTTAATGGCCTCCGGGCGGGTGCCGAAAAAACCGTCATTACCTTGATTTTATTCATCGTCTTTATCCTCCTTGTTTTCGGATGCGTGTTTGCTCCAGTGTTCCGCACCGTAAATGATGCATGCACCTACCAGAATCGCGGCCAGAACCGCCAGCAGCAGCACGATCGCCTTAACCTCGCCGGACGAGGTGAGCACCACGGCGGTCAGGCCGAGTGTTGCACTGATAGCGTACAGGATAGCAACCGCCTGCTTCTGGTTGAAGCCCATGTCGATCAGCTTGTGATGCACATGGCCGCGGTCCGGACTCATCGGACTTCTGCCTGCCGCCACACGACGGATGATGGCGTTGGCTGTATCAAAAATCGGCAAGCCGAGAATCAGGAACGGCACCGCAAACGAGATGACTGCGTAGAATTTGAACAGCCCCATGATGGACACGGTCGCCAGCATGTAGCCGAGGAAGGTCGAGCCGGTGTCGCCCATGAACATCTTCGCCGGGTTCTTATTGTACGGCATGAAGCCGAGGCACGCGCCGGCGAGCGCCGCCATCGTGATGGCAATCGGCATGTTGCCGGTCAGCAGTGCAACGGCAAGCATGGTAATCGCCGCGATGGACGAAACACCGACCGCAAGTCCGTCCAGACCGTCAATCAGGTTTACCGCATTCGTGATGCCGACAATCCAGATAATCGTGACCGGCACTGCCAGAATGCCGAGATGGACAAACGGCGTATCCGACAGCGGATTCAGATTGGTGAACAGACCAATCTGCAGATCGCCGATGCAGACCGGAATGGCTGCCGCCACAATCTGCACCACGAATTTGAGCTTGGCGCCGAGCGCCAGCACATCATCGAAAATGCCGAGTGCGACAATGATGGCCGCTCCGAGCAGGACGCACAGCATGGTCTCATCGAGCTGCCCGAAAATCAGAATCGAACACAGGAAGCCGCCGTAAATGGCCAGACCGCCCAGCCGCGGGATCGGCTTTTTGTGCATGCGGCGTGCATCCTTCGGCACGTCGATCGCGCCGACCTTGTGTGCAAAGTTCTTGACCGGTGGTGTGAAAAAATAGCTCAGCACGGCAGCTACGGCAAACGCTGCAATGATCGTGCCGATAACAATATATTCAGACATGGTTTACTCCCTTTTGGCTCAGCGTGCGACAAAGCCTACCTTTCGATAAACCTTATCCAGCGTTTTGCGCGCCAGATAGGAGGCCTTCTGTGCGCCCTCCTTGTAGACCTGCTCCAGATAATCCTTATTGTTCAGCAGATCGGTGGTCTTTTCACGAATCGGACGCAGCAACTCGACAACGGCCTCGCCGACTGCGGGCTTGAACTCACCGTAGCCCTTGCCGTCAAACTCGGCTGCCGCCTGTTCGATGGTCTTGCCGGTCGCCAGAGCGTAAATCTGCAGCAGGTTGGAAACGCCCGGCTTGTTCTGCGGGTCAAAGATGATGCGGGAATCCGAGTCAGTAACCGCACGCTTGAACTTACGCATAATGTCCTCCGGCTTGTCCATCAGCAGAATATAGCCGTTTGGGTTCGGGTCGGACTTGCTCATTTTGCTGTTCGGGTCAACCAGGCTGGTAATCTTGGCACCCTCGCCAACCTTCGGGTAGTAGCCCTCCGGAATAGTAAAGGTGTTCGGATGCAGATTGTTGAAGCGGTTTGCAATGTCGCGGCAGATCTCGATGTGCTGGCTCTGATCCACGCCAACCGGAACGAGGTCGGTCTGGTACAGCAGAATGTCAGCCGCCATCAGCACCGGATAGGTGAACAGACCGACATTGATGTTGTCCGCGTGCTTGGCGGACTTGTCCTTGAACTGGGTCATGCGGGAAGCCTCGCCGAACATGGTGAAGCAGTTGAGCACCCACGCCAGCTCCGCATGCGCGGGCACATGGCTCTGGATGAACAGAATGCTCTTTTCCGGGTCCAGACCACAGGCAATGTACTGCGCGATCAGCTCAAGCGTTGCACGGCGGAGCGCCGCAGGCTCCTGCCGGACCGTGATGGCGTGCTGATCGACCACGCAGTAAATGCAGTTGTACTGCTCCTGCAGGATCGGGAAATTGCGGATAGCACCCAAATAGTTACCCAGCGTCAGCTTACCGGACGGCTGCACGCCGGAGAAAATCGTTTTTTTCTGGTTATCGCTCATGTATATACTTCCCTTGCTTAGAATTTTTCGGTTCAATTCACCCCGAAAGGTTTCCATACTTAATTGTAATGATACCACACTTTAGGAAAGGTTGCAACCGTTCAAAAAAAGTTAGGAGGTAGGAGTGAGAAGATAGGGAGTGGACAATGATGAACGTTTTCCGCAGGGGGCGCACAGTGTGCGCCCGCCCCAGCGGCCTGCAACGGATAAAAAAAAGGGCGCACACTGTGCGCCCCTGCGGGAGAGCTGAAGGCAGGAAAGCTCCTGCCTCCTAACTCCTCACTGTTTGTTTACTCTGGCCGTTCCTTGACCTTCCGCAAAATGGCCCACTCGCTCACCTTGAACGGGAACCCAAAGTGTACGCGCATCTGCGGCACGTTGAACAGCTCGCGCTTCGTGCCCTCGTCATCGGTGACGTTCTCTGCGCGGAACACATACGGCGCCTGTCCCGGCTGGATGAGCTCGAGCTCCTCGCCGTCAAAGAAGCGGTTCTTGAGCGCGAACACGGCCTTGCCGCTCTCATCGCACTCGACCGGCATACCCACGACCTCGTATTCGCGGATATACTGGCTGACGCCGTAATGCTGTCCGTTTTCATGATTGCCGAAGTAGAAGCCGGTGTAATACTCGCGGTGGCTGACCTTATTGACCTCATCGCGGCAGAACTGCGGCAGAACGAAGTTTTCGGGTCCTTTTATAGGTGTCGATCGCGGCACGGTATGCACCGGTGACACAGGGCTGCATAGTACGCAGTTTTGTTGCGGCCCTCAATCTTGAACGAGGTAATACCGGCCTCGATCAGCTCCGGAACGTGCTCGATCATGCACATATCCTTGGAGTTATACAGGTAGGTGCCGCGTCCGTCCTCCTCGACCGGGAAGAACTGCCCCGGACGCTTCTCCTCCATCAGAGAATAATTCCAGCGGCACGGCTGTGCACATGCGCCGTGGTTGGCGTCGCGGCCGGTCATGTACTGCGAGATCAGGCAGCGGCCGGAGTACGAAATGCACATGGCACCATGAACGAAGGCCTCAATCTCGAGTTCCTTCGGGGTTTTGGCACGGATTTCGGCGATCTCCTCAAGGGGAAAGCTCACGCGCGAGCACGATACGCTCGGCGCCTTCATCCGCCCAGTAGTTTGCCGCCTCGTGGTTAAGGATGCTGGTCTGAGTCGAGATGTGCACCGGAACCTTGGGCGCGTATCTGCGCGCCATGCGCAGCACGCCTACATCCGCGATGCCGATGAGTGCGTCCGCGCCTGCGTCCTGCAGCAGCTCCAGATAGGCCGGAAGCGCCGGAAGGTCGCGGTTGGACGGCATAATATTGACTGTAATATAGCACTTGACGCCGTGCGCATGCGCGTAGGCAATGCCCTCGCGCAGCGCGTTATCGTCAAAGTTGGTTGCAGCAGCACGCATGCCGAAGCGCGTTCCGGCCATATAGACCGCATCCGCGCCGTAGGCAATGCCAAAAACCGCATTTTGTCCAGATCGCCTGCGGGCGACAGTAATTCAGGTGTGTTATTCACCGGTTGCCTCCGTTGTCGTCGTGTCTGCCGAAGCGCTTGCAGCCTGCGCCTGTGCCTGATTGGAAGCCTCGATGTTGCGCTCGTGCTCCTCATAGCTGCTTGCAAACAGGTGCGAACCGTCCGGCATAGCAACGTAATAGTAGTAATTGTTGTCCTCCGGATGGCTTGCTGCGTACAGCGAAGCATAACCCGGGTTGCAGATCGGTCCGGGCGGCAGACCCTTGTGGTTGTAAAGGTTGTACTCGGAATCCGACTTAAGATCCTCGTCACTCAGCTTGCCGCCGGTGCGTCCCAGACCATACAGAACGGATGCATCCACCTGCAGATACGGGAACTCGGAGGAATTGTTCAGACGGTTGTAGATAACGCCCGCAATGCGTGCGCGCTCATCATCACGCTGTGCCTCACGCTCAACGAGAGAGGCGATCGTGACAATATCGTGCATCGAGCGGCCGAGATTCTCCGCGCCGGACTTGATGTCCGCGTCATACTTGTTGCCGAAGTTGTTGAGCATCTTGTTAATGGTATCGACAACCGCAGCGTTGCCCTTTGTATACCTCATAGGTATCCGGGAACAGATAGCCTTCCAGCCAGCCTTCCGCGGCCGGTTTTTCATCCTCAAGGAAATCGTGCTTGAAGGAATAGTCATTCAGCACCTCATCCAGCGCATCCTCGGTGCAGATATGGTTGTCCAGCAGCACCTGACGGATCTGCGAGATGGAATAACCCTCCGGGATGGTAATCTGCACGGTCTCCGTGCTTGCGGTGTTGGCCAGCGCATCTACGATCTGACCGTAGTCCATCGACGGGTTCAGCTGATAGGCGCCTGCCAGAACCGAGGTATCGGTCTGGTGCTTGAGCGTCAGATACAGCTTGAACACCGAATGATAATTGATAACGCCCTGGTCGTCCAGCTCCTTGGCGAGCGAGGATACCGAGGTGTTCTCCGAAACCGTGATCTCCTTGACCGCATCCGCCTTGACAAAGGCAAAAATGTCGTTTGCCATGAACAGCGCTGCAATCGACAGCACCAGCGAAACGCCGACTACTGCGATCATGTACACCATCGAGCCTGCACAGCCTGCGTTCATCTGGCGGCGGCTGCGACGGCGTCTGGGCTGCTTCTGCGGCTGCTCCGGCTCCCGATCGTCATCGAAATGCTCCGGCGTGAACTGCTCAGGCACCGGCGATTCCGAACCCGGCAGCGGTACGCGCCGCGTTTCATCGTTGTTAAAATGATTATCCATAATTCACCTCTCTGCGGGTCGGCCTCAGCCGATCCAGTAATTCAGAATGATTTTACCGGCAAATGCCAGCACGAACACAATAAATCCGGGCTCTTTCACCAGCAGCCACAGGTCGTACCAGCCGGCGCTGACCTCAAAGTGCGGAATGGAACCGCGCGCCAGCATTTTTCCCAGTGTGTCCAGCGTTAAGAACGCGAACAGCAGGAAAAAGAGCACAGTCAGCGGCAGCAGGATGTTCCAAATGCCGAACGGTGCATAGGTATCTGCTATCCACTGCATCACCACGGTGACAAATGCCGCCGCAGCATGGGAAAGTACCGCCGCCCATACGGTATCAAACACATAGGTCAGATAGGTAAACGCCAGTCCGGCGCAGAAGCCTGCCGCCAGATCAAGCGGACTGCCGTGCAGCAGTGCGAACACGATGCCGCCGAACAGCAGGCACGCCGAGGTACCGACTTCTTTCACCGTACACGCTGAACAGTGCACCGCGTAAATAGATCTCCTCGATCAGAGCTGCTATCACAACGCCGATCAGCAGCCGCCATGCAAACGACATACCGCCGAGCGGCATCGGCAAGGATGAAATCGTCAGCCGGAGACCGGTATGCGCCAACAGACGATATTCCAGCATGTTCAGGCTGAGGGCGGCAAATGCGGTCGCCACGCCCATAAACAGGATGAGCAGCCAGCCGCCCTTACGCGGCATTTTGAATGCAAGCCGCTGCTTAAAGCGCTCCCGATCCATACCGGGCAGCGCCATTGCAAGCGCCAGACCGAAGCACACGATCTCACCGAGCGCCATCAGCGACGGCGGCAGATTAAAGTGCGTAATCAGCTTTTCCATGCCTGTCAGCAGGCAGAAGCACACAAACAGGCTGAGACCCGGCAGCAGTGTGCGTTTATCTTGATTCATCGGTGCGCAGCACCTCTCTTTCGGTGATAATGTAATGACAGCAGCGGTCGAACGCCTCGTGCGGCAGGGCTGCGCTCATGCGCTGCGATGCACACAGCGCCGCACAGACCGCGTTTGTCCGGCTGAGGAACCGATCATAGTAGCCGCCGCCGTAGCCGAGACGGTACCCTTTTCTGTCGCACGAGAGCGCAGGCGCAAGAATCAGGTCGATGTTCTCCGGTGCAATCTCGGGCGCCGTGCCGGACGGCTCCAGGATACCGTAGTGACCGGTCTGCAGCTCGGAGAACGCGATGATTTTCCGCGCGGTCATGCTGCCGCCCTTGCCGCACAGCGGCACGCAGACCGTCCTGCCGGACGCAAGCGCGTTTTCGAGCACCGTACGGGTATCAATCTCCTCAGCAGTCGAAACATAGCAGAAAATGCAGTCTGCCTGCTGATAGAACTCACTTTGCAGGATGTTCTGTGCAATACCGCGATCAATCGCCTGCTTTTCCTCAGCGGACAGACTTGCCCGTTCCGCAAGATAGCGCCCCCGCAGCGTTTTCTTTATCCGTACACATGATGTACGACCGACTCTGCGATCTCGTCCGCCTTGGCCTTACCGCGCACAGCGCAGTAATCAGCTCGCACGCGAAATCCAGTGCGCCGCCTACACCGCAGCCGGTGATGATCTTCCCGTCGGTGACGGCGTTCGCCTTGACCGGGGTCGCGCCCGTCATGCCGTCCTCCATGCCCGGATAGCAAGTGGCTTTCTTGCCCTCGAGCAGACCCATGCCGCCCAGAATGATGGACGGAGCCGCGCAGATTGCCGCAACGTACTTGCCTGCATCCGCCATCGTGCGAACCGCATCGGTAACGCGCTTGTCCGCGTACAGATTGGTCGTGCCCGGCATGCCGCCCGGCAGAACGAGCATATCGGCCTTTGCAAGGTCAACCTCGTCCATGGACAGGTCGGTTACGACATTGATGCCGCGTGCACCGCACACGGTTGCACCGGTTACACCGACCAGCCTGGTCTCCACGCCTGCGCGGCGCAGAAGATCGACCGGAGTCAACGCCTCGACTTCCTCGAAGCCCTCTGCCAGTAATACATATACCATGTTTGTCACACCTTTCAGTTGAGCATTAAATTCATATATCCAGCGGTTTCATCCGCTTTCTCATGCCATTTGCATACACCGAGTGCAATTTCGCTGCCGATTTCCGTCACGGTGAGCGTGCCGCGGCCGAGCGTTTGCAGCAGACCCTGCATTTGCGCGTCATCTGCGCCGAGCAGCTCCTGCGCATTGTCCTCCCAGCAGAACGCATAGCCGGTGAGCGTTTCGTCCTTGAACCAGCCATACACGCCCGCGCCGAGCGTGTCGAACAGCGCAAGCTGTGCATTCCAGTACGCCGTGTCCCGCTCGATGCGGCATTTCGGCACCAGCTTGTCATACAGCGCCGCCAGTGCAGGCACATCCGCCGAGGTCAGCCGCCGAGGTGCTTCGCGCTCCCCTGCCGTGCAGGTAATCTCCCGGCGGGAAATATGGAAGAACGGCTCGTAGCCGAACGGTTTGTAAAAATCAAACAGCCACTTTTCTGCCGGAATGAGCACGGACGCAATGCGCCCTGCTTCCCTGTCCAGCTCGAACGAGCGCTCGAGCAGCCGCGCCATATACCCCTTGCGGCGGTGCGCCGGGTCGGTACACGCGCCGTAGATATACGTCGCCTCGCGGGAGAGACCACCCACCGTCATGCGGTACGGGAGCATCTGCACCATCGCCACGAGCGTTTCACCCTCGAGATACAGCAGCGTATATTTCTCTTTATAGAAGTGCGCGAAGAAGTAGTCATTGAAGCCGCCCTCATCCGGAAAACAGGTTTCCCAGAGGGCGCGAACGGCAGGAAAATCTCCTTTTTCGGCAAATCGCATCATTTCAATCAACCTTTCGGTGTTGCCACATATTTCACGCCGCGCATGACCGGATAATAGGACTTCTTCGCCTTGCGCAGGCCCTCGAGTCCCAGATCCTCCTCGCGGTTGACGTATTCCACATCATTGCAGTTGCGCTGTACGAACTGCTGGTTGATCATCTGGTACGCGCCCTGAATCGTGTGGTCGGCCTTTTCAATCTGTACCACGAACATATCCGGCGTAGCCTTGCAGCCGAACGTGAACGCGATAACCTCGCCGTCCAAGCGAAGCAGTCCGCCGCGCAGATTCAGGTAGTCGAAATTGTGTAGCGCCTGCACGATCGCGCAGGTCTCGCCCTCAAAATCGCGCTCATGCGCACAACCGTTCAGGTTGCACCAGTGCACATGGAAGGCGAACGCATCCTTGATGTTTTCCCTGGTCATATCCTCGTAGCTCCAGCGGCCCTCGTAGGCAGCCTTGAAGCGGTTGACGAGGTTGCGCTTGCTCTGCAATTTCTTACCGGAGAGCGTGCGCAGCTTGTCCGCGAGGTAGATATAATCGTCGCCGTCCTCGCTGTCATGCGAGAACGTGAACTTGCCCGGACGAACGGCTTCGATACGCTCGATCATCGGCTCAGCGACCGAGACGATGACGAACGGAAGACCGCGTTCAGCGGCATCCTGCTCGAGCGCATCCAGCGCAGCGCCGAGGTCGCCCTGACCGACAGGCGCAAGATAGCAGTCGTGTCCGCCGTCCAACGGAGACATTTTCACCAGCATAAAGCCGTCTTTGAAGCAGATCTGCGTATTGTAGTGGCTGCGCCACATGAAAAGATCGACAAAGCAACGCTCACACAGATGATAGTTGTAATGCGAGCCGCAGTGCTCGACCATCGGTTTATCTTCTAAGGTAATTTCTCTAAACGGTAACATATAATTCCTTTCGCAAGATTGATTGAGGGTTACTTTCCCTCGCGCAGCGTCTGATAGTGCGCGCGCACCTCTGCAGCCTTGCCGCAGGACATTTTGCCCTCTGTGCAGACACCGTCCACGCAGGCCGGTCCGCAGTGGCCGAACAGAGTCGGCGCAACAGCGTATACCTGCTTGTACATCTCCTCGGCAAGCGCACGGATTTCCCACTGAGCGCGATTGCAGCAGCGCAGACGGAAAAAGTTCTTGAGGCTGCGGGCGTTCGCCGTCATGACGATGCGGGTCGCGCAGGCGTTCGGCAGAACGTAGCGTGCGTCCTCGATGGCGTGTTTTTCAGCCTTGCTGCGGGCAGCCTTCTCCGGAACGCCCTGCTCGAGCAGCTCCTTGAGGTAGCCTTCCATCAGCACGGCCGTCAGTTCCTCGTAGGTGCGCTGGTCGTCCTCCATCGCCTGAATGAATTTTGCCCGGGCAGCCGGAATTTTATCAATCTCCGGCGGAACAACATACTCAAAGCCCTTCTCACGCACATAGCGCTGGCTCTGTACCGAGAACGATGCAATGCGGTGGCGCGTGATCTGCGCCAGCAGAGAACGCGATACACCCTCGATTGCAAAGGTGAACGACACATGCTCGATCGGGCTTTCGTGGCCGATCTCGGAAAGCATGTTGACAAAGCTCTCGGTCTTTTCCTCGGTCAGACCATCCAGAACGCTGTCCACGTCCGTGGAGGAATAGCAGTTCTTTGCTGCAGCCGCGACCAGCTTTTCCGGGTCCGGCGTGTAAGCAAGCAGTTTTACTTTCATTCTTATCACTTTCCCTTCCTGCCGAAAAGCCGCTCCTTGATAACGATGAGCAGAAATTTCGGCAGCTTCATCATACGGCCGATACGGCTGGGCTGCTTGAGCAGACGGTAAAACCACTCCAGACCCAGCTTGATGAAGATATCCGGCGCACGCTTGGCAACGCCTGCGAACACATCCAGCGAGCCGCCGAGACCGCAGAACAGTGTGCTGTGGATATCGTCCATGTTGTCCGCAATGAATTTCTCCTGCTTGGGCGCACCCAGGCAAACGAACACAACATCCGCACCGCCTGCGGCGTTGATGCTGTCAACAACCTCCTGCGGGTCGGAGAAATAGCCGTCATGCGTGCCGGCGAGCACCAGTCCCGGATACTTCGCACACAGATTTGCACCTGCCTTTTCGGCAACACCGGGCTTCGCACCCAGCAGATACAGGCGCATGTTCTCCTTGGCCATCGCGGCAACAAGGCTCTCGGCAAATTCAATGCCGGCTACCTTACCGTGCAGCTTTTCACCGAGGATCTTCGCAGCATAGATGATGCCGATGCCGTCCGGCAGGACAAGCGTCGCATGGTTGACAACGCCCATGAATTTTTCGTCATGGCGGCAGAGATCGACGATCTCCGGATTCGGGGTAACAACGTAGCCCTTCTGCCGGGAACGGATCTTACTCATTGCAAGCTCAACAGCCTGCTGCTTGGTAACAGCGTGAAATTGCACGCCCAGAATAGAAGCAGTATTCATCTTCGTATCTCCCATATTTTCCAGCCTTTTATTTGGCGGTAAACATTCCTAATCTATTGTATTATACAGCAGCAAACTAAAATCTGCAAGTCCAGCTTGCAGAGAGTGAGGAGTAGATAGCGATAAACGTATCATGCAGGGTGGGCTGACCCCGGCCCGCCGCCTGTAAGTATGTGCAGATCGTTGCGAACGGCGGCATGAGGTCATGCCGCCCTGCGATATGCCTTGGCAAACATCGTTCTCTTTCCGCATAGGCTGTTAAGGGGAGGTGAACCCATGGAAGAACTGACGCAGTATATCAAGGCGGATTTCGCGGTTCTGGTGGCGGTTTTATACTGCATCGGACGCGGACTCAAGGCAATACAGCGGTTTTCCCAATCAATTTATCCCTCTGGCACTCACGTTCTGCGGGATTGGACTGGCCTGTCTGTCGGTCGTATCGCGCTATGCCAGCTACGGCAACTGGGCAGCCGCTCTGTTTGAAGGTGTGGTGCAGGGTGTCCTGTGTGCAGGCATGTCGGTCTATCTGAACGAAGTCATAGCTCACTGCAGTTCAAATAAAGGAAACGACCCGCCGAAATAACACGCGAAAACAAAAGAAGAACGCATAAGCATTCTCGCAGATTGTCGAAAAAACAAAGTTTTTCGACGGTCTCAACGGCTTCGGATTTCCGAAGCCGTTTTCATTTATCCTTACTTGCAGCGGCAGGCAATTTGCGGTACAATACCCATATAAACTCTGTCCCCTGCTTTGGGGCACCAAGGAGAGAGACACGCCTTGTACGATTTACACACTCTGATTTTTTACGCCAAGGAGAAAAACACCTCCGATGTGCATTTAACCGTTGGTCTCCCGCCGATGCTGCGTATCGACGGTGAGCTGCGTACCCACGGTGACGTACCTCTGACCGAGCAGGATGTGCAGGATGCGGCGCAGCAGCTTGCGGATGAGCATCAGCTGCACGAGCTGAAAACCATCGGCGAGTCCGACTTTGCAGTGACGTTTGCCGATTCCGTGCGCATGCGCTGCAATCTGTTTCGCCAGCAACACCACACGGCGCTGGCGCTGCGTCTGCTGCCGATGGAAATCCCGACTGCGGAGCAGCTTCGCCTGCCGGATATCATTATACAGCAGGCCGAAAAGCCGCGCGGACTGGTTATCGTTTGACCGGTCCCACCGGCTCCGGCAAAAAGTTCCACACTGGCGGCACTGATCGACCACATCAACCGCACCGCGGCACGCCATATCATCACGCTCGAAAACCCGATCGAGTATGTACACCCGCGCATTCGCTCAATGATCAACCAGCGCGAAATCGGCGCGGACACGGACAGCTTCGCAAGCGGTCTGCGGGCGGCTCTGCGGCAGGACCCGGACGTTATTCTCGTCGGTGAGATACGCGATCTGGAGACCATTTCGACCGCTATCACGGCTGCTGAGACCGGTCACCTTGTATTCGGCACACTGCACACCAAAGGGTGCTGCCGGTACGATCGACCGCATCGTAGACGTATTCCCGCCGGAGCAGCAGGAGCAGATTCGTATTCAGCTTGCCGAGGTGCTCGAGTGCATTGTCTGTCAGACGCTCGTACCGCGCACTATGGGCGGCCGCATAGCCGCATTTGAGATTCTGACCGGCACTTCTGCCGTGCGCAACCTGATTCGTCAGAACAAGTCGTATCAGCTGATCAGCACCATGCAGACCAGCCGCAATCAGGGCATGATGCTGATGGACGATTCGCTCGGTGAACTCGTCCGCAGCGGCGAGGTCCGCCTCGACGATGCCGCCGCAAAGGCAGCCGATCCGGAAGCGTTTCCGCAGTCTGTCTTCCGATAAGACAGTAAATCCCGCGTTGAATTTCACGCGGGATTTTTATGGCAATACCGCATAAAGGAGCCGCGGCTTTAATTATGCGGTGTCGCCTTATGCTTGCAGTGCGCCTGCTTTGGGAGTGCCGTGGCGGTATCCGGGAAGGGTGAGGGCGAAACGCCGCAAAGCCTTGCGACACCTGCGTTTGCTGGATTTTCCCCCGGTTGCCGAAAACGGCACAAAATCGCCTTTGACCACAGGAATGACCACAGACAGAAAAAAGCTTTGTTTTTACCGTTCGCCGTGGTATCATGGCAGAAAATTGAATATCCGGGTGTGGCTCAACTGGTAGGGCGCGACATTTGGGATGTCGAGGTTGGGTGTTCAAGTCACCTCACTCGGACCAAAAGCCCTCTGAAATCGTTGATTTCAGAGGGCTTTTCTTATTCTTTTGTCTATTGCGGCGCAAACATTGAGTTTGTCATTCTTAACATGCCTTTTTGACAGGCGCAGACTTAATATTGTAATTTTTGCCGAATCGCAGTATAATTAACTAACGGTAGGCCTTTGTGCTACCAAGGCAGCCGTATGGGAATATTCTCATGCGGCTTTTATCACTTGAAGATGAATTGACACCAGATTGGAAGGAGACAACTATCCTCATGAAAACAGTAGAAGAATTAGTGTATTACTGTCACGAATGTGAGCCTGTAGGGGCACTATTGCTTTCAGGTGAATGGGGATGTGGAAAGACACATCTAATTGAACATGAGTTGAAAGATGCACTTGCTGACACATCAGTCGTTCTTCGAATTTCGTTGTTTGGTATGACCTTACCCGAAGAAATCCATGTCACCGTTCGACGTGAGTGGATGGCTGAATACTGCAAAATTAAAGGTATTGACAAAGTTACTGAAAAGATTGGTCAGGGTAAAGAATGGCTTTCAAAAATGGATTTTCTTCCAGAATGGATACGGGGAATCGCAAAAAGGTCAATAATTTCCTTCTGGAAATATCCATTCTCAGCCGTCAGCAAATTCGGGACATTTTCCATTACAAAATATCCGGGTCGAACAAGGTCTACGACTTTAACATAATACTTGAATAAGAAGTTACGCTCATCGTGAATTGTTTTACGCTGCCCTTTTGGAGAGAACCCTTGGCATGGGGGACCACCAATAATTACATCGATTTTTCCGGAAAACACTCCGAAAGTGTTTTCGAGATCTAACGCCGTGATATCACCGACCACCATTTTTGTTTCAGGGTGATTTTTTCGGTATGCGGTTGCAATTTCATCGTCATACTCATTTGCCAATACAACATGAAAACCGGCTTGTTCAAAACCAAGTGACAAACCGCCAACGCCTGCAAAGAGGTCAATGACTGTAGGTTTCATTCCGTTCGACCTCCTTCGATGCGTTTTTTTGCCATATCAAAGTAATTCTTATCCAGTTCAATTCCAATAAAATTGCGACAGGTTCGTTTTGCTACGACTCCGGATGTACCGCTTCCCATGAAAGGATCGAGAACCCAATCGTCTGCGTTAGACAAAACCTCAACAAAATGACTCATGAGCACCTCTGGCTTTTTGCGTAGGGTGCTTACCATATTTGCGCTCACTGGCAGGGGTTACTGCGGTTTCAATAAAATCGTGCAACACCACACCATTGTTGTTAAAGGTGCCGGTGCGTGTTTTGTATGTAAAATAAATCCATGTTTCCGTAGAGTTTACAAAGTGCAAATTCATATTCCGGGGCATAGGATTCAGTTTATGCCAGATTCCAGTGGTCTTATAATAAAATCCGTGCTTTTCGGCCAGACTGATGGTGGTTTCGACTTTGATGGCCGCCATAAAGACAATCATAGACCCGCCCTTTTTCAGAACTCGCGCAGCTTGCGCAAAGAAAGCGTCCATAGCATTTGCCCACTCATCATATTCAAGGTTATCCCAACCCGCAGCCCCAAAGAAATTATCACGCATTTTTTTGAGGTTGGTATCTCTGCTTATCATAAAGTTGCCGAGATTATACGGCGGATCAGTAAGAATCAAGTTTATAGTTTCTGCTGTTCCCTCAGGATCTGCCCGCTCCGATCTGCGATTCTGATTTTCGCTTAATCCTGTTGTCGGCAATGCGGTATGCGGTAGGCAGGAATACTTGCATGCCCGTGGTAGTTGCCAATTATATCAAGCGTCACATTCGGCTTCTGGATGATAAGTTTCTCGTATTGGCTGCCGATGATATTCGGCGGCACCTTGAAGACTATGCAGAGCATGAACTGAATCAAATCTTTGGCAGGGTCTTTTAGATGCACTTGAAACAGAGCAGAGAGAGCGTGCCACTCGTCAGGCAAGGAAGATCAGACCGTGCCCAGCCTGCGGGAAGCCCTTGGAGGTCATGAGCATTGCCGATAACCAGCATTCACCCGGCGGGTTCGATGTAATTGCTCACTGCCAAAATTGCCACTCTGATTACGAGTGGTTCTGCGATAAGGATGGCGGTGTCTCAGATATGAAGCAGTATTTCTTCGGGTAAGGCGAGCATAAATCTCAGTTAGCGTTTTGGGGCGTATCTCTTTATCTCTGGCAACTCACCTGAACTACTACTAATTCGGAAAATTTTACACACATTTAGCCATTTATCATATTAAAATAGGCATTCCCCCTAATTAATCTCATTGCAAAACTGAAATGAAAAGTAGGCACCACCTCTATTTTTGAGGTGATGCCTACTTTTGTATTATCTACTTATACCTTGAAAAGATACTCTTCAAGGCCTTTTGCCAAATGGAGTGGTAGGGGCAGAACCGTCGACTGATTGTACTGAATCGGAAGATCTCTCAATGCGTTGGTATAGAAGATCCAGCTTGCTGCATCATCCCCCGGTTGAAGCTGCAATGGGTACAATTCAATCATGTCCTTTTCGGCAAAGAAATGTTTGGGGTAATCGATCTTGGATTCTTTCAGACTATGTGTATAGCGCATATCGTTCGGCTTCGTATGAATGCCCCAATACACATCCTCGTATTTAAAAATACCCGATGCGGAAGAACGCTGCAAATTTTCGTCAGAAGCTTTCGCGCTCAACTCCGTGAAATAATCCGGAACTTCCTGATTGCTCCTGATCCGGACGATCCGCACGCCTGAATCAGCCAAGGAGAGTAAGTACGGACTATGCGGTGTCCCGACGTTTACCTGAGTCGGGTAATACGCCTCTGCCCTGTCATATCCGCCGATCTCCTTGTCGGAGATACCGCCCCATACTACCCGTGTATCTCCATCGGATTGTACCAAAACCAGCACTCTGTTTTCCGGTGTATTGTATCGATTTTTCAACTCTATGAGTTTTTGCTTCGCAGGGGTGCGGCTTGCCGCAACACAACGCTGTTCCAAATCGCTTTTCCAGAAAAGCTGCGCCATCTCAAGGCACGCTTCCCGATAAGAGACCGTCTGGTTTGAGAACGCGTCACAATGTACCTGCGTCTTTCCCTCTATCAAATCAACCGTAATGTAAAACGGAAGAAAACGAGCTTTATTGGAGATCCCATGAACTTGCGTACACAAATGCATCCCCACACAGGGTGTATGCGCCAAATCAGGCTGGTCCCGTTCAGAATCTAGCAGGGTTACAACACCCAACTGCCGATAGAGGTCATACACAGCATTTTCAATTTTGTTCTGGCTGGCATCCTCCTCCGGGGTAACGAACTGCACAACTCGTCCCGTTTGGGCAAACGCATTGCGAAGGACGGATTTCGGATCGCCAGCGCCATAGTTTTCTTGCCCGGGCAAAACGAAAATACAAGCCGTTACCCCATTGGTATCGCCTAATTGCTTAACGATTTCGCCGCATCGCGTAATCTGCGTTTGCCTTTTTATTGTCCGGCATTTCGTCGGCAAGACTGCCGGTTTCTTTACACACATACCGCACTTTCAGGCTGGATATATCCTTTTCATCGCCAAAATCCCGTTCAATTTTGGCCTGGATCTGTTTCAGCAGTCTTTGCTGTAAAGCATCCTTCCACAGACCATACAGCTCGAATGTGATTTGGTCTGTCGCGGCGCATTGCCTGACCCAGTTCCGGAAAACTTCAGGATCCCCGTATTCCTGCGGAGAGTCATATTTTTGAGTTTCTGTCCTCGCAGCATGACCCGCTCCGCTTCGGGCTGCTCACAAATCATATCACCGAGCAGAGCAGACACCGACTGGTACAGTGATGCCTTGTCAACGACAGACACACCCGTTCCGATTTTGGAAGCTACAAAGCCGGCCATGCCGTTTTTGTAGGGAAGAAGAATTGTTTCTGCATATGCCGTGGGATTTTTTACAATAGCTCTCCGCCGATGGCAATTGCTCATATCCCCAAATGTTGTAGCACTCCTCGTCCTGCTCTTTCCATACGGGCTGCTTGGCAGCGTAACCATAGACAATGGGCACTTGACAATATTTGCCCTCTGAGATCTTGATATGGGAATTGACCGCATTCGTTAAAAACGGGGGCCGCTCTTTATTGCGGTTATCGGGGATCCAGCGGCGAATGCTCATCTGGCACAACAGCAGCGCTTTTCTTTCCGGAGGAGTTGTCTGCACAGATAAATCAAATACAAAAGAGTACTGATGGTGACTTTTCATATCCGTGATCGGATCGCTGACCAGCTGATTCTTGGCGGCATAGCACAGGTGTAGCGTTTGCCCGCTCAGGGTAATCTCTTTTCCCAACAAACGGTTGATCGCCAGAAGCGGAATCGCCTGATAAGCGGCTTCGCAAACCGTTCCGTTCTCAAGCGTAAGACAGACTTCGTCCGTGGAGCGAACCGCCGCAAGTTCTTCCCAATTCATCGTATCGCAAAATTCTTTTGCGAGTTTTTTTTGCTATGGGGTTTACTCTTGAAGACGTGACATATGTGGCTTTTACCCAGGTCATAATAATGCCGCACAATGCCCGCAAATTCTCCTCGGAGTATTCATAGCAGGACGTAAGCCAACGCTCATCATGGCTGTCCTTTTTAGCGGAGCTAAAGCGATGATACCTTCCATCCAACTGTCGACCAGCTTCTTCAGCGCATTCGTTGGAAGTCCATACTCATCCTTAAACTTCGGGTTCGTCTTCCGTGCGATGTTTAGCAGGACCGCTTTCCAGGATGTGGGAAAACCCAAATAATACAGGGTGCAGGTTTGTTTGGGAGACAGTTTATATGCCAGCGGATAGATTTTATGATTCATACGGAATGTCCTTTCGATAAGCTTTATAAAATGGAGCATACAGCGTTTTGGCAATTTCAGCGCTGTCTTTGCAGGTCATCAACGTGTCTAAGTATCGGCCCAGCTCGGAGAGACAGTCAAAGTCACCCTGTCTTTTCTTCACGGCCGCGAAATGCGCCGTCAATAAAATAAACATGTGGTTCCGGCTTAGTCACATCTGTTACACGCGCCAACCGGCCAAAGATCTGCAGGATTAAAACAAACAATGTTGCAACCACATCTTTCCGATCTTCAGCGTCCAACTCAGCTAGGCCAAACGATTTGCTTTTTGCTCATCTTTGCCCACTGCTGTGCCGCAAATTGGCGGACGCGCGCATTGTATGCGAACAGAGATTCCTGTGGCCCCCGATGACAGTGGGATTCCACAAATCCATTGAGCTTGCTGCCCTTCTGCTGGATATCGTCAGGAACAGCCATCGGCCGCACCATGAAAAACACCGCGCAAAGGGCAGAGTGGCCGTACTCATCGACAATGTTGTGTCCGCGTTCGATCGCCATAGCGGGCGCAATCAGGATCTCCTCTTTCATCCCGGCAAACCGGCTGACCTCCCCCGGCGCACCGTTCCCTGAACACATTCTCGCTACTGACGGCATCAGAGATCATCCGGCAAACCTGTGCAGGGCAATTGACCTTCCGCAGGGCCGTCTCCAGTGTTCGCTGTACTTCCTGTGCCTGAACATAGCTGTTGACGACCAACAGGATCTTCCCGGTCCTTCTCTCATATTCTCTGACAATCAGATCGACAGTCCTTTCGGTTGCAGACCGAAGCTGCAGCATACGTTGATCGTCTGACGCGCCGGAAATACGCTCAGGAAAACCGGATTCAAAGAAACGAGTTTTTTCTCTAAAAATGCGCGTTTCTCACCATCCGCTTCCAGGATATAGTTCACCGGCCGATTGATGTGGTACTCATAGGAGCCCTCCGCCCAGCTGGAACCGGACAGCATGATCACATGAGGACCCGCAGGATCGCCCTGTGCGTCAGTGCGCAGATACGGAAGATCCTTCATCAGGCTTCGGCCAAACGCGAACTGGCGGAACAGAATAATGTCTTCGTCGTCTGTCTTTTTCCAGGCCGAACAGGTTGCCGCACAGCGCAGAGGGTAGGAAATACTGCTGCTGCCGAAAACGGGTCTGCAGGAATCCGAACAGCTCATTTTGTCCGTAAGAGGTTTCATGGCTAGCCTCATACGCATCGCTGAGGTCTCGGATAAAGTGATCAAAATAAATGAGCCGCAAAATAAGCTTGATGCGGGCATCTTGGATTTGTTTCACTTTATCCTTCTCAGACCGCGAAAAATCATCGCCCAGCTCATTCAGCCAAACGCGGTACATTTGGTTAAAGAACGTCTCGTCGGTACTCTTGCAGGAGCTCTCAAGAACGGCCCATAGCGTACCTTGACGGATGCCGTCTTCATCCTGCATATCGATCAGGTCATAGATGGCTTGATAGACGGCATATGGAATTCTATATTCCGACTCATCCCGGTACATATCCTCTAAGAGGGTAAGTGCCGAGAAAGGATCGCCATGCGCAATTTTCTTCCATGTACCCAATTCATGGTGCAGAGATTTTACGAGACAGCTCAGGACTGTCACGCTCTGGCGCTGCATTTCATCGTATCTCTGCTCGGCCAGATTCTCCTCTCTGCGTTTGCTGCTCAGCCGCATATAGGCGCTGCAATCTTCGGCACATTCGCGGATATAGCTATTAAAGCTCGTTTCCGGCATAAAAAGTGATCCAGCGTTTTTTGAACTCTGTCGCTTTCATCGAAGACAACCACATCAAAGTCGCGCATTACCAGTTCTAAGAAGGTTTCCCGCTGCGCTCCTACCCGAGATGCCGCAAAGCCCGCAACTGTTGTGATAACAACGGAAGCGGTATAGCATTCACGGAGCATTCTGGTGCCCAGGCACTGATGAAAATACGGACACAGGTGATTCTTGTTCCCTTTTTTCAGGGCGTAGCATGGCTCTTTGCCGAAAGCGACCGCTTCACTATGCTGCGCATCCATCCCATCAACCAAACATAACGGCGTTAAGTATTGAGAAAATTCTGCCGGCAAACAGGGTCTCACAGGGCTGCGCGACCTGATTGATATATTTTAGCCTTTCACCGCGGCCAATCAACGGGCTTGCCTCAACCCCAAAGGCTGATAAATATTTCTGCAGGTTCATGACTTCGGCTACCGTGTCAACAACGATCGTCATCCGGTACCCATTTTTATGACACCAAAATGCCAACACCTTGATCAGCGTGGATTTGCCCGCGCCAACCATGCCAACGATATTGACGACCTCAACAATCGTGAGCTTCGTACATGTACTGACGGAAGCCTCATTGATCTGCTTGAGAATATTGGTCGATAAAATCTCGTAGCACGGATCACCGGGATGCATCTCGGCCATTTCCTTTGCGGTATTCAGCAGTTCGTCCAAGGTGACGGAAATTGCTTTTCTGCGTCCCTTTTCAGAAACTCTCGGTGGAACAGGTGCGGTACAGTCACTGTCAAATCTGACTGAAACAGTTTCGGTTTCCCCGGTTTCCAGATTCAGATACGGATAGCGATATGTTCCGGCTCCGGCATAAGAAGTCGGCTTGGCTTCTTCAAGTCTTTCCGTCCAAAATCGTTCCCACTCCCTTTGGCGCTGCTCATACGGATAGGGATATTCCCCCTCTACTTTGGAAAACGAATGACTTTCCCCCGATTTCTCAAGCGAAAAAGCGCGAACTGCATCATATTTCGGATCCTGATATGCTCGCAAATCATCCTGCCAGTATTTTTGAGAACGATAGTAACCCAATGCGTGCCGGGCCTGCTGCAAAGTGTGTTCCATATTTGTACACGCCGTTGTGCCAATAAGCTGATATTGGGTAAATAACAGATAGGCTTTTGCCGGATCGGTGGCCGGTGCATTCAAGGCAAGCAAATGCAGAATCGCTTCGATCGCCGCAAATCTGGCAAGCGGCATAGGCTCTTCCATGCCTTGAAATCGTGCCGCAAGAGGAGCGTACCAGCCGTCCCTGCTCTTATTCATCATTGCATGCTGCCTCCTTCTTCGTAATTGCGGTTTTCAGCGTCTTCAGAGTCACGCACTCTACATTCTTTTGATCCTTCAGTACGCAGTTGATGATCGCGGTATAGTTTCGCTGATTGACCGTATATTCGTTGGGAATCGCAAAATAGCCGCGCGCATAGTCCCCGGAAGGAAATCCACCGTCATTCTGAATCTTCGTGCGGAGCGCGATAGGATTTCGATATGCCTTTGCGTCAATTGCCCAAACATCCCCGTCCGAGAACTGGATTTCCACATCATAGCGATCCATCTGCGGCCACAATGCCCAACGAAGTTCCTTTTTTCTCACAAAACGCCGCAATTTCAAGTTCAAGCTTTCCCGGCGCAGCAAAATACCGCATGACGCCTTTCTTTAACCGATAGAGATCACCAGCCGAAATATCCAGCTTCATCTCATCCGTGAGTTCGGGGAGGGTATCTGTGCAATGCGTCGAATGACAGCTGTATCCGTATTTTCCTTGCATCATCGTCCATCCGCACCGAGGACAGCGGTAGCTTTCCTCCGTAATTTCCTCGTAGGCAAACTGGAAGGCATCTCTGGCCATCGGATCATCGGCCAGCTCAAGAGACATGGTGCGCCTATCCTCGAGTGTGATAATCGGATGCTCGATGATATATCTTCTGACCCTGCAGTAATCTTCTTGACTTAACGTAATTATTTTTTCATAGAGAATACGCTCATCTGTTCCATTCATGATGTCACTGTCCTGCGTTTCCAGGAACTCATAGCAATCCGAGCTGGGAACATATACGTTACCGGCTTTTTGATACGCAAAGGCGTCATAGGCATAAAACGGCTCTTCCTGAAGATGCAATTGCTCGACAGCTCCCGATTCCCATGTATCGAACCATTTCTCAACAGGTCTGGTGATAAAATGCGTAAGGAAAGAGACCTCGTCGGGATACTCGACAGCGGCTTGGCTCCCCGCCCATTGACTTGCGGCCAAAAACATGTTGATCCCATGCTGCATGGCTTTGCTGTAGGGATACCTTGTCGGTTCCGTCTGCAGAAGCTGTTCTTTTCTCAATCAATCCTTTTTGCGATCAGCGCAAATGTTTTTCGCATAAATGCCGTATCCATGGAAATCCCTCCTGTCTTGAAGCAAAATAAAACGGCTCTCTTGATATGTACAAGAGAACCGTTGAAAATACAATATGACCGGAATATATAAATCGTGAAACAAAATCTATATACCGAATCGATGCGCTTTTAACTTTTCTCGTGTACAAATACAATTATATGAATTGCCTTACGGCTTGTCAAGAATCATTTTCACTTTCTTCGTATATTGTGGCTGATGAGCATTTCAGACAGAGCTGGTGGTAAAGGCACAGCAAAGTTCATTACACAGGTTATTCATGCTTACTGCGGAAATTGATTCTTCTTTGTCTATAGCTCTACTGTACACGGTCTTTTAAGCCGGTAAAATGTATCGCATCTGCTCGTATGAACAGGTGCGATCCTCTAAAAAAGTTGCTCCTATTGAACGGAATCTAATTTAGCCTGAAATAGCAGGTATTCTTCCCGCGTCCTTCCTTTTTTCAGTTCACCGGCTACGACCAGTTTTCGCAAGGCTCCCTCTATGGAACTGTCGCTGAGCGTTGGGCAGAGTTCCCGGATGTCCTGCTTATTGAACCGCCCGATTCTATTCTTGCTTGCTCTGCGCACCATTTCTAGTGCAGGCAGCTTGGTTTCCACAAGTGCCATACGATCTTCAAAGTCTTTGTAGGCGGCAAGGATCGTCCCCGAGCAGGTACTTGACGAAGGGCACTACATCCTCGGTGCCTTCGTGCCAGCCGGTTTGCGCCTGTGCAAGCGCGTTGTAGTACAGGTCCTTGTTTTTAGCAATTTTGGCTTCGAGGGAGGTATATTTGCCGACATAAAAGCCGTTTCGGTACAGAAGCAGCGTCGTGAGCAAGCGGCTCATTCTTCCGTTTCCGTCATTGAAGGGGTGGATGCACAGAAAGTCATGGACAAAAACCAAAATTGCAATCAATGGTTCCAGTTCCATATTTCCAATCACACGGTTGTATTCCTCGCAGATTCTGTCCAGCGCTTCCGGCGTTTCATAAGGGGCAAGCGGCGTAAACAGTGTTTCCACATGACCGTCCGGATAGGTGGCAGTGATATAATTCTGCACGCTTTTTGTGCGGCCCGCAAGCGGGTTATTCATGTGGCTGTACAGGAATTTTGTGAAGCTGCAGGATGTAGTTCTGCGTAATTGGTATCGCGTCAAAGCTCTCATGAATGATACTCAGCACATCGCGGTATCCGGCAATTTCCTGCTCGTCACGGTTCCTCGGCGTGGTTTTCTCCTCGACGAGTTGCCGGATTCGGGTACTCGTGGTGACGATGCCCTCGATGGCATTTGATGCCTCGGTGCTCTGTATCTTGGCAATTTCCACGAGTTTTTCGAGTTCCTCCGGGCGCTGCTTCAAATACAGTTCCTGCTTGCCGGCTTCCTTATATATGGCCGCAATCAGGCCAAGAACATCCGAGTCCCACTTCTGCTCCTTAATTGCAGAGTAATTGAAGGTTCTCATTCCCTCACCTCCATTTGTTTTCCCTTAAATAATAACGCAAAATAAGGGAATAGTCAATGGATTGTGCCTTAAATTCCTTACTATTATGCCTGTATTAAAAGGGATTTATACCCAGGGAGCAAGAAAAGTACCTCTGCCTATCTACCTGCCTATTCTCTGTCTATAGCGGCTCAACCTTTGAGCTGCTATCCTCCCAGTAAACCACTTGCACACCCCTACCATTAGAGTTACAATTTAGGCAGTCCAAAACGATTTCCGCTTGTACAGGTGAAAGTTCACCGAAAGGAGCAACTGACATGGATAAAGAGCGTATGGCAGAGTTAGAGGAAATCGAAGCCCATGGTGCTGAGAACGGCTGGGTTGCCCCGATGACAGAGGAGGACAGAGCGTTCTTCGCATATTTTCGTTCGGTGTTTAAGCGTTACAATATTTCGCCCTCAAAGGCAACGCGGCCGGAGTATTTTTGTGACGCGAGTTGCGGAGAGTGAGTTTTATCTCCAGAAGGCAAATGTGTGAGGTTATTCTTTGTCTATTGCGGCTCAACCCTTTGAGTTGCTGTCTGCGTAGAAACAACTTGCACAACTGCTCGCTCAGAGTTACAATGCAGACGGTCTGAAACACAAAACGCTTCCCGCCCGACACCGGTGACAGTTCACCGGAAACCGGGCAGGAAGCGTTTTTGACCACATTGATTACCACATACGGCACTGGAGCACCCGGAAACAGTGGAGATAAGAGCGCCAAAGAGTAAGTGAAACAAATTAAAAGTGCAGAAAACCGCTATAAACGAGCGGAAAAAGTGTTCCCCGATAAGTTTGGGAGCAGGATGCCGCAGGTTCGCTCTTACGTTAATTCTCCATTCTCAATTTTCCGCAACTCTACGGAGCGTTCATTGTATTCTCCTCCGTTTTCCGTATAATAGAACGCAAGGGAGAGGTGATCCGAATGGATCAGGTAAAAAAACCGGCAGACTAATCCGTACAATGCGGACAAAACTGGGATTGACACAGCTTGCGCTGGCTGAACAGCTTAGCGTCAGCGACAAGGCGGTATCCAAATGGG
>VOFJ01001715.1_pt1 | contig 49479 bp, 85 predicted proteins | sample 5384081 | NCBI WGS metagenome assembly VOFJ01 (sample SAMN12384729, study PRJNA508395) | human gut metagenome | isolation source: healthy gut I | host: Homo sapiens
TTCCTCCAAAAAAAAAAGTATTATTATATATGTTCGGGGTATCTGTTGGTTTCCGTGTTCCTGTCTATTTTTATTTCAAATCTGCAGCCTTCGTCATCCCACAAGATTTCTTCCGGCAATCTGTATGGTTCCTGACAATCTGCTTAAACATTTCATTTTCGTCTACTGGTCAAATGGGCCAGATGCGCATACCACGCGGTCCTTGCCCGGAAGGTCTTTGACAACTCTTACCCTGTCAAAACCTGCATCCCGCAAAAGCCCGCTCACGGCTTCGCCCTGGTCATATCCGATTTCCAGATAGATGGCTCCGCCCGGCTTTAACCAGGTCCCGGCTTGCTTTTGCAATCTGCCGGTAGAATTTCAGGCCATCTTCCGTGCCATCAAGCGCCATCATCGGTTCGTGTTCCCCGCACTTCCGGCTCCAGGGTGGCAATGACTGCCGTGGGGATGTAGGGCGGGTTGGATGTGATGATGTCGAAGGTTCCGGCTTCCGTCTGCAGGAGAACTGAGAACAGGTCACCCTGGCGGAAGATGAACGGCCGCCCAGTCTGTTCTGAGTGTCCAGTCTGCTCCAAATTCTGTGACGCAGCATCCCGCGTTTCCATGTGCGAAGCCACTGCAAATCCATGATTCTTCGCGTTCCGCTCCGCCACCTTCAGCGCCTCTTCTGACAGATCTGTGGCCGTTACCGATTCGTAACCGCCCTTCACCGCCAGGCTGATGGCAATACAGCCGGAGCCGGTGCAAAGATCCAGAGAAGTTTCTTCTCTGGGTCCGGCTGCTCCTGCAGCACCAGTTCCACCAGTGTCTCGGTGTCCTGACGCGGGATCAGCACGTGCTCATTGACAAAAAGTCCAGTCCCATGAATTCCTGACTGCCCAGGATCTGCTGCAGCGGAATGCGGGACGCACGCTTTGCGATCATGCCGCGGTAGGTCCGAATCTGTTCCTGCACCTGTTCGTCCCTTTCGAAAGGGACGCAGGCGGTCCATCAGAAAATGGAACCAGATCCAGATGAAACGCTTCAAATAAAAAACAGTTTTGCGTCATTCTCCCCCGTCGGCATCGCCTGCCTGTAAAGAGGGCGGCGCTTCCTTCGTTCAGAAGGTCATAGAGTGTCATCTGGTTTCCTCCCGGTCAATGGCCTGCTCCGGTGCTGCGCCACTGATCTGATCCTGCGCCGGGGCAGAAGCCTCAGTCGCAGCGGTACAGTCCTGCACCGGGCCGGGCTGCCGTCTCGGTACTGTCTTCCGGAATCTCCGTATCCGGGAAGTTTTCCCTTAAGTATGCTTTCCAGTCAAACACGGCTTCCACGGCTGCGATGGCTACCTCGATCATGGAATCATCCGGCTCAAAGGTGGTGAAATTCTGCATCCACAGGCCCGGCTTGCTAAATAAGTTGACAATTGGATTGTCGCTGCGGCCTGCCAGGCGCAGAAATTCGTAAGACACACCCGCAATGACCGGCACCAGAATGATGCGGCTTGCCATGCGCAGCAGTACGTTGTCTACCCGCACAACCATAAAGAACAGAATGCTGATGAGCATGACGATGATGAGGGAAGCTGGTGCCGCAGCGTTTGTGCTGCTTGGAGCTTTCCCGCACATGGTCCACCGTGAGGTCATGCCATGCTCGATGCAGTTAATACGCATTTGTGTTCCGCACCGTGATACATAAGGTGCGGCGGATGTCTTCCATCCGGGAAATCAGTTTAATGTACGCGATAAAGATGGCAATGCGGATAACGCCTTCCAGAATCGCCATAATAATTGTCGGAATGGATGACCTGTTTGCAGGCATTGGCAATGAGCAGTGGAAGCACCATAAAGATGCCTATGGCCATGACCACGGAAAACACCATAACAGCAGCCATAAGAACCTGCTCCACCTTTTTCCCCGAAAAAACCTTGTCCAGCCAGAGTTCGAACTTTTTTCCAGGCTCAGAATCTTCATCATCCTCAAAGAAGCTGGCGGAAAAGCTTAAGGTCCGCATGCCCAGGATCATGGAATCCGCAAAGCTGAAGACGCCCCGCACAAAGGGGAGCCCGCAGAAAGGCACCTTTTCCGTCATGCTGACGTAGGTGTCTTTTTGACCTCAATGCCGCCGTCCGGCCTGCGCACAGCCGTGGCATACTGGTCTTTATTTTTCATCATAACGCCTTCTAGCACGGCCTGGCCGCCGATACCGGAATATTTCATATAAGTGATATCTCCTTATAAAGAAAAATAAGGTTGAGCCTGAAAAAGTGTCTCCACTTGAGTCTCAACCTTCCACTTCAGCAACCGTTATGCTTTACGCCTTAACGCCGTATTTTTCTTGTTGAACTTATCGATACGACCGCGTGCAGAAGCAGCTTTCTGCTGACCGGTGTGAAAGAATGGCACTTAGAGCAAACCTCTACGTGGATCTCTTCCTTGGTGGAACCGGTAACGAACTCGTTGCCGCAGTTGCAGGTAACCTTAGCCTGATAATAAGCTGGATGGATTCCTTCTCTCATGATTTTCACCTCTTCACTTTCTCAATTATATAGTACTGTGATCGTCTAACGGTCTCATTCGTACCGTTAAAATCACGCCCATCTATAAACAGCTCCATAATTGTATCATAGAAAGATAGCCTTGGCAAGCATATTTTCTCCGATTTCGAAGATAATTTTCTCCGATTTCAAAGATTTTGTCCGGGATTTTTTCCGATTTTCCTAAGATCCATCTGTTTCCCTGTAAACTCAGAACATACGCCGTTTTTTCGCCACTTCCACAAACTCCCGGTTGGTGCGGGTCTGGGCGAACAGATCCAGGATGCGCTCCACGGAATCTTCCGGCTTCAGGCTGTTCGTCGCCTTGCGGACAATGTCCACTGCCTCGGTCTCATCACGGCTTAAGAGCAGGTCATCGCGGCGGGTGCCGGATTTTAAGATATCGATGGCCGGGAAGATCCGTTTTCGGAAAGCTTCCGATCCAGCACCAGCTCCATGTTTCCGGTTCCCTTAAATTCCTCATAGATCACATCGTCCATGCGGCTTCCGGTAACCACCAGAGCTGTTGCCAAAATGGTCAGGCTGCCGCCCTCCCGCATGTTGCGGGCTGCACCGAAGAACCGCTTGGGCATGTGCAGGGCCGCCGGATCCAGGCCGCCGGAAGGGTACGTCCGCTCGGCGGAACCACCAGGTTGTAAGGCCCTGGCCAGACGGGTCATGCTGTCTAACAGGATCATCACATCCCGGCCATGCTCCACCAGGCGCTTGGCCCGCTCGATGACCATTTCGGAAACCCTTTTATGGCGCTCCGGCAGCTCGTCAAAGGTGGAATAGATCACCTCCACATTGTTCCCTACTACGGACTCTTTGATATCCGTAACCTCCTCGGGACGCTCGTCGATCAGAAGGATGATGAGATGCATCTCCGGGTGGTTGGTGATGGTAACAGCCTGGGCCACCTGCTTTAAGAGGGTTGTTTTACCTGCCTTGGGCGGAGACACGATCATGCCTCGCTGGCCTTTACCAATTGGTGCAAGAAGATCCAGAACCCGCATGGCGGTGCTGCTCTTGCCCTGGGTCTCCATATGGAGGCGGCTGTTCGGGAAGATCGGGGTCAGATCCTCAAAATTCGGACGGCGTTCCAGCGCTGACCGGTTAACCATTCACGTTTTTTTGATATATAAAAGAGCCGCGAACTTTTCATTGGAGGTCTTCACACGGCGGTTTCCATTGATGATATCACCAGTCTTTAAGTTGAAACGGCGGATCTGGGACGGCGCCACATACACATCGTTCTCGCCCGGCAGGAAGTTCTCGCACCGGATAAAGCCGAAGCCGTCCGGCATCACTTCCAGGATGCCGCTTGCCGGTACGCCGCTGTCCATCTCTTCCTGGGAGTTTCTCACTGTTCTCTTCACGATTGTTTCTGGTATGCCGGCTGCTCATTATTCTGATTCTGACGGCTCTGGTAAAGGCTGCTCGCCATTGTGGTTTCTGGCGGCTCTGCCAGGTCTGTTCGCTGTTCTGGTTCTGGCGGTTCTGGTAAGTCTGCTCGCCATTCTGGTTCTGGCGGTTCTGGTAAGGCTGCTCGCCATTCTGGTTCTGGCGGCTCTGCCAGGTCTGCTCACCGTTCTGGTTCTGACGGCTCTGCCAGATCTGCTCACCGTTCTGGTTCTGGCGGCTCTGGTAAGACTGCTGCTCCCCCCTGCGCGTTATTGTTCCGTCGTGCCATAGCAGGACGGCCATTCTATCCACGGTTCTGGTAGGAATTCCGGGACGGCTGGGAAATTCTCCGGTTTTGCCCTGAGACGCACGTTTTTCCGGTGCCGTTCCGTTTTCTGAGGCCATGTTTTCTTCAGGTTCTGTTTGCGTTCCGGTGTGGTGCGGGTTTCTGGTGTGGCGCGATTCTCCGGTGTGGTGCGGGTTTTCCGGTGTGGTGCGGGTTTCCTGCGCTGGTGCCTCATGACCGGCATTTTCCCTGCTGCATTGCAAAGCGCTTCAATCAGCTCTGCCTTTCTCAGAGCAGTTGCCCCTTTAATCCCCTGCTCCTTCGCCATTTCCTTTAATACAGCTACAGGTAATGTCTGCAATTTTTCTCTCATATATTTTTCTCCATTCTAAACTTGTTCAAGTGGGTGGGATAATAATTATAGATATGGCTTCCGCCATTTGATTAATCAATTTCTGAACTATGCGGGAGCTGCAGTCCGCAGCCCCACGCATGATTTTATTATAATAGAATTCCCTGAAAAAAAAAAAAAGATTTATTTTACCGGGATTCCCTGTCATCCTCTGCCGATTCCCCAAAAGCCGCATATGTTCGACAATTTTCGACTCGTAGCCGTTTTCGGACGGGTGATAGAATGTCTGTCCTTCCATTCCGTCCGGCAGATACTGCTGTTCCACATAATGATTCCGGGTAATCATGGGCATATTTATATCCGATTCCGTGTCCCAGTTTTCGCGGAACCGCCGTAATGGGAATCCTGCAGATGCACCGGAACCGGCATGGAACGCTGATTTTTTCACGGCATCCATTGCCTCAAACACAGCATTGCACGCGGAGTTGGATTTCGGGGCTGTTGCCACATAGAGAACCGCCTGGGACAGAATGATCTGGGCCTCCGGCATACCGATGCGCTCCACCGCCTGGGCCGCGCTCACCGCCACCGTCAGCGCCTGCGGGTCTGCGTTGCCTACGTCCTCCGACGCGCAGATCATGATACGCCTTGCTATGAACTTGATATCCTCTCCCGCATACAGCATCCGCGCAAGATAGTAGACTGCCGCATCCGGATCTGAGCCGCGCATGCTCTTGATAAAAGCGGAAATCGTGTCGTAGTGGTTGTCCCCGTCCTTGTCGTAGCGGACCGCGCGCTTCTGGATACACTCCTGGGCCACCTCCAGCGTAATGTGGATCAGACCGTCCGCACTGGTCCGCTCCGTGGTGAGAAACGCCCAGTTCCATCGGCATTTAAGGCAGCGCGGGCATCCCCGTTCGCAACATCCGCCAGAAATTCCAGCGCATCGTCATCAATCACGGCATCGATAAGCGCCCAGTCCCTTTTCCCGGTCGGTTACCGCACGGAGAATCAATGTCCGGATATCATCCTTTCGACAGACTCTTCAGCTCAAAAATGATGGATCTGGACAACAAAGCTCGTTGACCTCAAAATACGGATTCTCTGTCGTTGCACCGATCAGAATGATCGTGCCGTCCTCCACGAACGGAAGCAGATAATCCTGCTGCCCCTTATTGAAGCGATGAATCTCATCTACAAACAGGATGGTCTTTCCGTACATGCCAGGGCATCCTTTGCCTCCTTCACCACATTCCATGTCCCTTCTTCCCCGCCACGGTTGCGTTGATCTGGCGGAAGCTGGCACTGGTGGTGTTGGCGATGACCCTGGCCAGCGTCGTTTTCCGGTTCCCGGCGGGCCAAAAATGATGGAACCAAGCTGGTCCGCCTTGATGGCGCGAAAAGCAACTTGTCCTTTCCGATAATGTGCTTCTGCCCCACCACCTCGTCCAGCGTGGGTGGGGCGCGTAATGCAAGGACGCCAGGGGCGATTCCTGCTCCTGGTACTCGCTCTCATATAGTCAAACAGATCCATGTATCTTGTTTCCTCTCTTGCCGCAGCTTTCCGGACGTCTGGCCGCAAACTGCAGCGTATGCTTCTTTCAGTATAATCGCGCGGATTCCTGCGTCAACCAGGATTCGCGGCGGTAATCCGGCCAGCTCCGCAGTGGATGTTTATCCTGCTCAATCCATTACTGTTCACACTGTGCGGACAGTGTGAACTGTAACTTCAATCCACCATAAGTTCTTCCACGGTCACAAATTCATAACCCTGCTTCTGCAGATCATCCACGATCCGGGGCCGCTTCCACGGAGGTTTTAAAAATGTCGTGCATCAGGATGATGTCACCGCTCTTTACATCTTTTTCCACCCGCCGCACAATCCGCTCTGTGTTCTGCAGCTTCCAGTCCGGGGAATCCACATTCCACAGTACTGTAGTCAGATTCACCGGCACTCCAGCTGTTCATTCCAGGCACCGTAGGGCGGACGCAGGCGTATTCGGCCGTCTGCCGGTGATGAACCGGATAATTTCTTCCGTCTGTTTGATTTCCGCGCAGGCCTGCTCCGCGCCTTCCTTTGTCATTTGGATGTGGCGGTAGCTATGGTTGCCGATGAGGTGTCCTTCCTCCTGCATCCGCTGTACCAGTGATTCTTTCCCGGCAATATTTTCTCCCATAAGGAAAAATGTGGCTTTCACGCCGCGCTGTTTCAATCCGTCTAACAGGGCAGGCGTGCCGTCTGATGAGGCCCGTCATCGAAGGTGAGGGCAACCTGGCGAAAACTGGGCGGTGGATGCCTGTGGGATAGACGCGGCGGACGGAGGACAGCGGGTGGTGGACGACTCTGAAGTAGTGGATGCCTGAATGGTGGACAACTGAATGATGGTGAAGGATGACTGGAAGGTACCGGACTGGTGCCGCGCAATCCCGCAAAAACCGCAAGTGATACCGTGCCAGGGCTCCATCTGCCAGGCACCAAAACAGCAGCAGACATTTCTGTGCTTCGGCAGCTTCCATTTTTTCCATCACAGGATCCGGATACCCTCAACGCCCCCTCTTTTCCCTATTATTTTATATCAGAATTTCGTGCGGATATGCTTGGCGTTTTCAGAGCATGTGCGTTACAATGTCATGTCAAATATTTTGAAGTATTTTAAATATGCTTCATTAATTCTGATATTTAGAAAGTATTTCATGGAAATTAGAAACCTGATTACATTTACCAAAAGTGGCTGAGACCCAGAGTCTCTCCAAGGCTGCCAAAGCGCTGGGTTACGCCCAGTCTACCGTTACCATGCAGATGCGCAGCTGGAGCAGGAGCTTGGGGCGCAGCTCTATGAGCGTGTAGGCAAACAGATCCGCATCACCCAGACCGGGCAGGAATTCTTATCCTACGCAGGTGCCATTGTCCGCATGTCGGAAGAGGCCCTGCAGGTTGGAAAGCAGATACGAAGCGGTAAGCGGTTTCTCTGCGGCTTGGCATATTAAGCCCGCTGTCCCCGGCCGTTGGCAGTGCCATTGCGCTACCTGCAAAGCTATCCCCCAGATTGATCTGGAGGGCAGACCGTACAGAATCGGACGATCTGCTTTTCCCGCCTGCGGCACAATTTAGAGATTGACCTCGCCCTGACGCTGGACACGCTTTACACCGATGCCGATCACGGTTCATGCTTTGAAAGATCAGCCGGTTCCGGTTCACTATTACACAAACAAAGCACATCCTCTGGTCGGTCATGCATGCCCGGGCGCAGAAGATGTTTTCCATTATCCGATTATCCGCACCAGCTGTTACACAATTCCAGGGCCGGATGCTTTGCTCCACGGCAGCTGTATATCGCGGATCCGGAGTTAGCGCTTTTCATTGCAGCCAGCGCGAATCCGCAAAACGGTTCCTCTGTTATTGTTCCGGTTCCGGATCTGATTGCCAAGAACCATCCGCTCTTTCAAAAAATCTGGTCCGGCTGGACTGCGAATGCGGCACTCCGGCACTCTGGCTGCAGACGCTTTACTACCGGAATAAATGGCTCACTGGAGCCATGAAAGCATGGCTTTCCGATAGCTGTGACGCTTTCCCTTTTCCCTTTGACAACTTTTCCATTTTTGTTTTGGCATAGTGTGCGTGGCCGGCCACTTTCCCCGGTCACGCACCCATTAAAACAACTGTAATTACCCACCACTTCACTATCTAAAGAAATGCCGAAATTGCTTTTGACAGAAAGGGGGTTGGGTGGTAAACTCACAATGTATTTTTGATATGAGCTTTGATTCACATATTTTTGTAAGTCAAGAAGTACATTCCAGATTTACAAAAATATGTGATTTTTGTTTCATACGAAAATACAAATTTTATTTTTATAGGAGGTACCATCATGAATAAGGGTACAGTTAAGTGGTTCAACGCAACTAAGGGATATGGCTTCATCACAAACGATGAGACTGGTGAAGAAGTATTCGTACACTTCTCCGGTATCGTAGCTGATCGGCTACAAGACTCTGGAGGATGGTCAGAAAGTTACTTTCGATTTAGCAGAGGGTAACCGTGGTATGCAGGCTGTTAACGTTCACGTTGTGGCTTAATTACCACCTGAAAATAGGATACCCGGAAATCCACCAAGGGCTTCGGGTATTTTACACATTTTTTGTATAACAGAAGAGCGATGCTGCGGATCGGGGTTTTAAGCTCTAGTTGAGTTTTAATTATCTTCAGGGGTAACTTTTGCGCCCTCAGCCTCAAGTTTAGTTTTGATGTCCTCAGCCTCTGCTTTGGAAGCGCCCTCTTTAACCATTTTCGGAGCACCATCAACAACTTCTTTAGCCTCTTTAAGACCAAGACCTGTGATTCACGAACAACTTTGATAACTTTAACTTTGTTCGGGCCAACCTGTGTCAGCTCTACGTCGAACTCAGTCTTCTCTTCTGCTGCCTCAGCTGCACCTGCTGCTGCTACTAACAACAACGCCTGCTGCTGCGGATACACCGAACTCTTCCTCGCAAGCTTTTTACTAAATCGTTTAACTCTAATACGGATAACTCTTTGATTGCCTCAATGAACTCAGCTGTTGTTAACTTTGCCATTTTAATATTCCTCCATTTTTAAATTTTTTTGGAATCAATGATTCGATTCAGCGACAGAAACTTTAAATTATTCTGCTGCTGGTGCCTCAGCCTATCAGCTCCACCCTTCTGCTCTGCGATCTGATTAAGAACACGAGCAAAGTTGGTAATAGGAGACTGGATACTTCCAAGCAGTTTGCCAAGAAGTTCTTCTCTGGACGGGATCTGGGACAGTGCCTGGATTCCTGCCTGATCGTTGTAAGTTACCCTCAACAATACCGCTACTAACTCAAGTGCCGGATACTGTTTTGCAAATTTATCAAGGATTCTTGCAGGAGCAGTTGCGTCTGTTTGGAAATTGCAATAGCGTTTGTTCCCTTCCAGATTAGTCGGTCAAGATCTCACATGGAGTACCTTCAAATGCACGACGCATCATGGTGTTTTTGTAAACCTTTTACTGAACACCAGCTTCTCTTAACTCTTTACGTAAAATAGTATCCTGCTCAACTGTAAGACCACTGTAGTCAACAAGAACAACAGCCTGTGCGTCTTTAATGCTGTTTGCGATTTCTTCTACGATTGGTTGTTTCAGTTCTACTTTTGCCATGAAATGGTACACCTCCTTATAGAATTTGATATACCGCCGGAGCTTTTCACAAAAAAAACCTTACTGCAAGACAGAGGGCTTTACAAAATTTTAAATAGAATTTTGTACAGTCCTCGGTAGGCGTTTTAATCCTTATGCCTTACGGCACCTACTGTCTTCGGCATTCAATTCGTACTCTAACATATTATATCTGGATTGTCAATCACTTTTTCAAGTTATTAGTTCACCAGCTTGGCAACGTTTAACTTTTTACGCCCGGGCCCATGGTAGAGGTCACGGTAACGCTCTTGATGTAACGCCACCCTTTAATGTTTTTTGGTTTTGCCTTCATGATCGCATCCATAAGCGTCTGGAAGTTGTCCGCTAACTGTTCTTCTGTGAAAGAAGCTCTTACCTACTGGCACGTGGATAAATATTTGTCTTATCGAGTCTGTACTCGATCTTACCGGCTTTGATATCGTTGATAGCTTTGGTTACATCCATGGTAACTGTGCCGGCCTTCGGGTTAGGCATCAGACCTTTCGGTCCAAGGACTTTACCCAGACGACCTACAACGCCCATCATGTCAGGAGTTGCAACTACAACATCGAAATCCAGCCAGCCTTCGTTCTGGATCTTGGGGATCAGCTCATCGCCGCCAACAAAGTCAGCGCCTGCTGCCTGAGCCTCATCGAGCTTAGCGCCCTTAGCGAATACCAGAACCTTAACGGTTTTACCAGTTCCGTTGGGCAGTACAACTGCACCACGGATCTGCTGCTCAGCGTGACGGCCGTCGCAGCCTGTTCTGATATGCACTTCTACAGTCTCATCGAATTTAGCTGTTGCGGTTTTCTTTACAAGGCCAATCGCTTCTGCAGGATCGTACTGTGTTGCGCGATCCACCAGTTTAGCGGCTTCGCCGTATTTCTTTCCATGTTTCATGTTCATTACCTCCATTGGTTGTTAACGTAATGCTTTCTACTCTGCATTACTCCCAGTTCTATTTACTCAGTCCTCTACAACAATACCCATGCTTCTTGCTGTGCCGGCGATCATGCTCATGGCAGACTCGATGCTTGCAGCATTCAGATCGGGCATCTTCAGCTCTGCGATTTCACGAACCTTGTCCTTGGAAATCGTAGCAACCTTTGTCTTGTTCGGAACTGCAGAAGCAGACTTCAGATTGCAAGCCTTCTTGAGCAGTACGGCAGCCGGCGGAGTTTTGGTAATGAAGCTGAAGCTTCTGTCCGCATATACGGTGATAACTACAGGAACAATTGTATCTCCCATATCTGCTGTTTTTTGCATTGAACTGCTTTGTAAACTCTACAATGTTTACACCATGCTGACCCAAAAGCAGGTCCAACAGGTGGTGCCGGAGTTGCTTTGCCGGCAGGAATCTGCAATTTGATATATCCTTCTACTTTTTTTGCCATTTGAGGTTGCCTCCTTTAATTCATCTTCTTTACATCTAAAAAACTAATCTCGACCGGAGTCTCCCGGCCAAATAAATCCACATTAATCGTACAAATCTGTTTTCCGCATCCATACGCTGGATAACACCGATGGTGTCCTTCCACACACCACCGATTACAACGACGGTATCGCCTTCATCGAAATCTACGACAATGTTGTCTGACTTGATTCCCAGTGGTCTCATTTCAGCGTCAGTGAGTGGTACCGGCTTAGATCCCGGTCCAACAAATCCGGTTACGCCTCTGGTATTTCTTACCACATACCAGGTATCATCATTCATGACCATATTGATAAGCACATATCCCGGGAACATTTTCTTCTGAACCTGCTTTTTCGCACCGTTCTTAAGCTCGACAACATCCTGCATCGGTACTCTGACTTCGAGTATCTGCTCTTCTAAATGCCGGTTCTCGATTGCCTTATCGATGTTCGCTTTGACCTTATTCTCATAACCTGAATAGGTATGAACTACATACCAGTGTGCCTCTGCCATAATCACCTATGCCTCCATTATAAATTCACTAGAAAATTCACACCGTACTGGATGATTGTATCCAGAAGTGTAATTATCAGACCAAGTACAACTGACACAATAACAACTGCTGTTGTCTGACGGGCAAGTGATTCTTTTGTAGGCCAAATGATTTTTTGAATTCAGCCTTAAGACCGGCGAACCAGCTCTCTTTTACTGCTGTGTTCTTGTTTTCGGTTTCTCCCATTTTGTCACTTCCTTTTCTTTTTTTGCTCATTGTCACGCATTCACAAATTATTTTGTTTCTTTGTGTAATGTATGAGTCTTGCAGAATCTACAATACTTTTTTGTCTCCATTCTGTCTGGATGAGCTTTCTTGTCTTTTTGTCATGTTGTAATTACGCTGCTTGCATTCTGTGCATGCTAATGTAATCTTTGTGCGCACAACTTCCACCTCCATTACTTTCTTTGTGTTTTCTATGCCTATTTTTTAGGCATAAAAAAAAAAAGACTTACTTCCAAGCTAGTCTATGATAGCACAAACCACATGGAGCGTCAACTCTTTTTCACATTCTCTGTAAACTTGTAATCCAGTACATATATTACCACAAAATCTAGCGTTTTTGCAACATTTTTTGTATATCTTGTAGATGACTTTTTTCTTATTTTTATGCTATATTAGATATGTATAAATGGATTTTACTATACCCCAGCATCAAGAAGATGCACATTTCATGGAAGAAAGGAGGGGGGGGTTATTTATGGCATCTGCTATTCTTGATAATATGTATAACTATTATCTTACAACTTACAACTTATGGCAAGTCTACCGTTTCCCGGTATGGGATTCCCCACAAGAAGAGTGAGTTGCGCTCTGTTTACAATAATATTGTAAAAATCAATAAAGAATCCCTCTTTACAAAATAAAAAGATTCTGCTGATGCACAGAAGTTTGCTATCGATATCAAAGAGCATGCCCGTGATTTAAAAAAATGTCATTGCTTCTTTATCCACCGGTGACAGTCTTGCAGAGGCTTTTCAGAAAAAAAAATTGCCGTCTCTGACCAGAATGATATCGTTGATGCAGATTATGTTGGAAACGGAGATTCCGGCGAGAATACCAACAGCTTTCAGATGGAAATTAAGAAGCTTGCTTCTCCGCAGTTAAACTACGGTAATTACTTAAAGGATGACCAGCTTGCTTTTTAAACCAGGCAGTTATTCCTTTGATCTGAATACCAGCAGTGCTTCCTATGAGTTCCAGTTCAATGTAAATCCGGATGATACCAACCGGAGTGTCCAGGATAAGCTGGCAAAGCTTTTCAATACTGCCAGCGTTGGCATTCACGCAGATGTTAAAGAAGACGACTCCGGCCACAGTGCCCTGGTCTTAACTTCCAGACAGACCGGTCTTAAGGATGACGAAGATTTTCTGTTCCAGATTCTGCCGGGAACTTCCAACGAATCCATACAGGCAATGGATAAGCTTGGTATTAACAAGGTTACGGATGCAGCTTCCAATTCCGTTTTTCTGTTAAACGGTACGGAACACAGTTCCTATTCCAATACATTTACCATCAACAATACTTTTGAAGTACACCTGAAAGCAGTCAGCCCGGAAGGCAGACCTGCTACCCTTGGTTTTAAAGCAAATGTGGATGCCGTTGCCGATAATATTCAGGAACTGGTGGATTCCTATAATTCCATGGTGGATACCGCTAATGAATACCGCGAGTCGCAGCCGACCAGCCAGAAGCTGCTTTCTGATATGAGCGGTGTTGCACAGCATTTTAAAAATGATTTTGAAGCCATCGGACTTATTATAAATTCTGATTCTACTATTTTCCGTTGACCGGGATTTACTGGCGGACGCTGTCGAATCGGATGATGCCACCGAGAGTTTCCATGTATTAAACCGCTTTAAGAATGCTTTAAGCGTAAAAGCCAACCAGGCTTCCTTAAATCCGATGCAGTACGTGGACAAAGTAATTGTTGCTTACAAGAACCCGGGCAAGAATTTTGCCACACCTTATATTACGTCTATGTACTCTGGTTTGATGCTGGATAAATATTTATAAGACCTGACTTTTTACATGTAGGAAAAATCAGGTCTTATTTTTTTGCTGCCGGTGGCAGGTTATGCTCTTTATTTTGCGAAGCTGGTGCTTTGTGTATACAATTCATCCGGACAGATATCCTGACCTTCCGGCCATACAACAGTATATCCATCTGTTCTTACCCTTCTAAAGTAATCCGGGTTCTCCAATTTTCCATACCACGAGCCTTTTTATATATGGTTTAACATCAAACCGCTTTCTTTCTCCATTATCAAATTCAACATCAAAGAATATAACCTTCTTCCGCCCGAACGCTTGTAGCCGTTGGTCTAAGCATCTTCATATCCTCCTTGTTCTGTTCCATTATTTTAATGGAGCTATCCGAAATAGCCTTCTCCCTCACTTAGCATTTTCCAATTGGCATATAATTCATCTTCATGGATTGTCATCCATGCCAATAGCATTTTTAACTGCCGATTAGGGAACTTGCCTTCCAATACTTCTCCATTCAGCGAAACTACAATTTCCTCTTCTCCATACAACGCATGAATATGTGGTTTACTATGTTTTCCACCTTTTTCACTCTGCATACGTACAATAATTCCATAAAACATTGATAATGCGGGCATTTCATTCTTCCTCCTATGCAATTTTTCACAGGAGTTTTCTAAAAAAAATCCTGCTTTTTCTGTGAGTTTAAAGCATGAATTTTTTTCAAGAAATATAAGATGTGTTCATTGATTCTATGAAATGAGGCATTATACGGATTTCTTTTTTGCATATTGCCAAAATTATGAAAAAAATATGCTTCGTAGCTATTGTAACATAACCGTCGAAGCATATACAATACAAGTTTCTAAAAACACTGTAAAGCGTCTCTAATTTTTTTTTATAAATCCACTATCTTCTCTCCTCCCCAATCTTTTCCAATATAAACTTCAGACGTTTCCGATAGCTGCAGCAGTTCTTCACTTTCTCATAACCGTTCTTTGCTATCTGCTGCCGTTCTTCCTCATGGGTAAGATAGTAGCTGCATTTTTCTACCAGTTCTGCTTCGGATTCAAAGCAAGCCAAATCTTTTCAATTTCAAAATAATCCGGTAATTCTGCCTGATAATTGGTCAGCAGGAATCCACCTGCACCAAGTACATCAAAAATCCGTAGAGGCAACCCGCTCTTGATATTCGAAATCGTAAAATTAAGATTGATTTTCGAATAGCGGAATACCTTCGGCATCTCCGACCAATAATCTACTGAGCCGCAATTCTTTACCCGAAGTAAAGTATCCTCCGCCTGTATTTGTATAAAGGTTTACCGGGAATTTAGCCACCAGTGCCAGCAATGCACGCTGCCGCTGCAAAAAGCAGTTTTAAATCCAAGCACCGTTGTTGCAAATACCAGCCCCAGATCAGAAAAAAGAATCCTTCGATTTCTTCAGTTCAAAATATTCCGATACACGCTCTAAGATATCCGCAGTCAACATCGGTTCGATTATATTGCCGCCGCTGATATTAAGCTGTGCCTCCATGACAGCATCAAAATAACCCCGCAAATATTCCGGGAATCTTGTTTCCAGTTCATCATAGCTGTTCTTCTCATATAAATTTCCTACAAAAGAAATCCCGCCTGCAAAATCCCGCACCGAATGTTTTGAGGCATTCCCACTATCTGTTTCTGCTAACTGCATTTTATCCATAGTATCCTGTGCAAATAGCTCATCCAGCCGGTTCGTATCCACTGCCAGCGGCAGATGCCAGATATGTTTTACGCCCATTCCCTTGAATTCCAGATAATTGGTCTTATCAAAGAGAAAGAAATAATTGCAGTCCAAGAATACATTCTTGTGATACATGCTAAGCAGCGGGCTGTCACAACTCCAGGATACATACTTTATCCCCATCTGCTGGCATACTCCGGAAATCACTGCAAAATAATTCACCGTAAAGACAAAGTCATAGTTTTTCTGCTGCAAGATGCCATGCAAACGTGCCGCAAACACTTCATCCTCATCATAGCTTTCCAGTTCCTGCTCAATTACATCCACCTGATGTCCCATTGATTGGAATGTTGCAATGATGTCTATGTAGTTGTAGGAATTCCAGCGGTAAATCAAAATATTCATGGGGTGGCTCCTTTTATTTTCATTGCCTTTTTATTTACAATTAGTATATAACATTTTTTTCTTCTTGTCCAAATCTTTTTTGCTATGTTAAAATGTGAAAAAGCATATATTATACAATCTATATGGCACTTTCTATAGTTCAAATCCGGTTCTGTTTAGAACCCAGCATTTCTGTATCTATCTATGCTTTTGATTCACTATTTAACTAAAAAAGCAGGAGCGATACAGTATGGAAATAACTGCCATTATTCGATAGCAGATAATCTTTGCCACTGGATATGATATTTATTTTCTATCACTGCTTATCCTCCTGCCACACACAAGGAGGACTTGCCTATGGCAGGAAAAAGCACATGAAGTAAACGAATCAACGAAACGCACGCCGGTAGCAAACCGCAAATTTAAGGACACTGTTTTCCGAATGTTATTTTCGGATAAGGAAGCACTATTATCCCTTTACAATGCAATTAATAACAGTCATTACACGGATTCCAGTGCCCTCGAAATTGTAACCCTGGAAAATGCCATTTACATGGGAATGAAGAACGATCTGGCTTTTTATTCTGGACATGAATCTCTATCTATACGAGCACCAGTCCACAATGAATCCAAATATTCCGCTTCGGGATTTATTCTACATCGCAGCGGAATACCAGAAGCTTTGTGGATAAGAAATCCCTGTATTCTTCTGCCTTACAGAAAATTCCAAATCCCCATTTTATTGTATTTTATAATGGAAGCACACCGATAGATGACTGCTATACCAGCCGTTTGTCAGATGCTTTTTATCATGTAACTGACAATCCATCGTTAGAACTTATTGTTACTACATTCAATGTAAACGCAGGACACAACACCGAGTTAATGTCCCATTGCCAGATATTAAAGGAATATTCCATTTATGTTGCAAAGGTTCGTTCCTTTGCAGAACAGATGCCTTTGGATGATGCCGTGCAAAAGGCTGTCACCGAATGCATTCAGGAAAATATTCTGGCAGATTTTCTTAGGAAGAATCAGGCGGAGGTAATTGCTATGAGTATTTTTGAATATGATAAAGTTGAAGAAGAGAAAAAAAACTGAGAAAAGCCGAATTTGACGCCGGTGTTGAGCAGGGATTAAAGCAAGCTTCTACCGATACTGCCCTTCGTCTTTTAAAAACAGGAAAGTTTGATGCAAAGGAAATCGCAGAACTTTGCAATCTTTCGATAGAAGAAGTAAATCAATTAAATAATCAGAAGTGATAATAAACAGCTCCTGCGTTACACAGGAGCTGCATTTTATGATATGCCTTCCAATGAGTCTACCGGTGAAATATTTTTTCAACGATTTTTTCTTCCGTCAACGAATTTTCAGCCATGAGTTCAGCCGGCTCATATGTCCTTGGTATATCCATGGAAAATCCAAAATTATAAACCTTAATATCTTTGTCCGAATAATACTGCGCAATTTTTGAACCGAAACCACCGCTTAGTATTCCATCTTCTATGGTTACAACAATCTTGTGATTCTCAAGTACCCAGTCAAGTCTGTTCTCATCCAGGCCTGTAATAAATCTTGGATTTATAATTGTCGGCTGTATATTCTTTGTTTCTTTTTATCAATGCCGCCGTCTTAACACCCAGCTCATAAAATCCGCCAAGTGCAAGGATACATACATCCTGCCCCTTTTTTGCATAACCATATAGGACACTTTATCATACTCTTCTGCCACATCATAATCGCTGTGCTTAACTCCGGTCCATGGCACTCTTATGGCTACCGGCTTCTCCTTCTGGTCGATGCTCCAATCCAGCATAGCAAGATATTCTTCCTTATTCACAGGTGCCAAATAAGTTAAATTCGGAATATTGGCAAGTAATGGAATATCCAAAAAATTCCAATATGTGTGTCATTGTGGTGTCCGAAAACAGACGCATGGGTTACAATCATCGTTGCCGGTATCTGATTGATACACATTTCCTGTTCAATCTGGTCATATGCTCTTTGGATAAAAGTACCATTCGTTGCAAATACGGGTTTACAGCCTCTTTTTTTGCCATTCCCACCGCCATTGTAACCGCATTCTGCTCTGCAATTCCTACATCGATATATTGTTTTCCCGCAAGTTCTCTTCTTGTTTTTATCAAAGCCAATACATATGGGAGTGGATGCTGCTATTACTGCCAACTTCCGGATCGTTTTGGATTCTGTTCAGTAAATGTTCTCCGACAATATTTCCATAGTTTTCGCCTATTCCGGCATTCTTATTTTTTTCCGGTCTCTTTGTCAAAAGGTCTTGCCCAATGCCAGTTTTCACTATTTTCTTCCGCCGGCTTATAGCCTTTTTCCCTTTTGGGTGCAAACGTGGACAACCACAGGAACTTTGGTGTCTTTTACGCTTTCAATTCTTTTATAACGGATTCCAGGTCATTTCCGTTTTCAATCAGATGATATTCAAATCCCAAGGCTTTAAAGAAATTATCTTTCTGCTTTCCAGCGGATTCTTTCAACTGTTTTTAAGTGCCGTCCCAACGCTCCGTGGTTTTCCGGAATAGACATTTCATTATCATTAATTACCACAATCAGGTTACTGTTGATTTCCGCTGCACAATTAAGTGCTTCAAATGCTTCTCCGCCATCCAATGAAGCATCTCCTATAACGGCAATCACATTTTCCGAATCGTGTTTTAAATCTCTTGCTTTTGCCAGTCCACACGCAAGACTAACGGAAGTAGAAGTATGTCCAAGAGCAAATAAATCATACTCGCTTTCTTTTGGATTACTGAATCCTGTGACATCTTTATAATTTTTTTTTTTTAATAAAAGCGGCTTTTCTTCCGGTAAGCATTTTATGGCAGTAGGTCTGATGGGAAACATCAAACACAAACTTATCCTTTGGTGCATCAAAAACATAATGAAGGGCTATGGTCAGCTCTACAATGCCAAGGTTGGAAGCAAGATGTCCGCCGCAATCACTCACCTTATTTATGATTGCTTCTCTTAATTCTTGTGCCAATACTTCTAATTCATTTATGTTATATTTTTTTTTATATCTTCCGGAGTATTTATCTTTTCAATATACACAGGCAAATCCTTTTTCTTTACTTTTCTCCCCAGGAAAAATTCCATCTCTTCAGGTCGATTTCATAAATCCTGTACAAGTCTGTAATCGGTTTCCATCCCAGTTTTAATATTTTCTCTGTATCCTGAAGAATTTCCAAATGCGGCAGATATCCTGTTTCACTCTCTGAGCCTATGTCAAATTCTATATGCACTTTGTCATTAAATTTTTCAAATATCTTTTCCGCAAATTCATTTACTGTTAAAAAGGTATCCGGGTTGGTTAGATTATAGACCTCTCCCTTTTCACCTTCAAACAAGATTTTAAAAATTCCGGAAACCGCATCCAAGGTATAAATAATACTCTTCTTGCTTTTTCCATCAGACTTCATAATCAGATTTTTATTTTCCATGATGCATCTTGTTATTTCATTATAGATGCGCAGTTCATTGTATGGCTGGTAAAGTCCCTGAATTGCAGAAATTCTGACAATTTTCGCATTGCAGCCATATTCTTTGCAATAAGAATAGGTTAAAAATTCTGCTCCTTTTTTCCCCAGTGGATAACCACTTCGAATATTCAGGCTGTCAACCGCTCCGACCTTTTTTCATCAATTGCTTCCTTACTGTTGTATGCACCATACACTTCTACTGACGAAAGCAGTATAAAGGACGCTTTTCTTCTTCTCACACAGTTCCAGCATATGTGCTGTTCCATCCACAATAACCTTATAGGTCTCAACCGGGTATTTTAGAAAAAAATCTCTTTCTGTCGGGGAAGCCGCATGAATGATATAATCTACCTTCTCTTCTCCAATGGCTTCTTCCTCTTTTCCAAACTCACACATCACTACATTTTCAGAGCCATCCATGTAATCCGGAATGTGTTTTTGGATTACGGGTGGATGCAAATATTTTTGCATTCATCTGATATCTGCTATTCAGGTATAAAATCCACTTTACCATAGCCTGTCCAGTCATTCCGTTGCTTCCGGTTATCAGAAAGGTTTTATCTTTCATATATTTTGAAAAATCAAATGCCTCTATGTATCTTTTTATACTCCTGTTCTTCCAGTAAACTTAATACCATTTAATTCTCCTCACCTTCGGCATTGTTGCTGATATAATAAAGCAGTGCACGGAACAATGCGATATCATCCTTGGTTGTAATTTTAATATTGTTATTTGTTCCTTTGGAAAAATAAATCTCTACGCCATAGTTCATCGCAAGAATATTGGCATAAACAAAGTCTTCCCGATTGTCCTTGTCTGCTTTTTTCGTAGAGTGATTTTATCAGTCCGTAGTTGTAGCATTGCGGTGTCTGAACTCTTACGATTCGGTTACGGTCTATCTGTTCTTTGCCTGATGTCCGGTTTTCTGTCAGGACAACCGTTTCGTAACAGGAGACAGCACTGCAGGCATTTCCATTGGCTTTTGCTTTTTCAATCAAATCATCGATAATATCCTGATATACAATTGGTCTGGCCGCATCATGGATAATTACATAGTCATCCTCCGACAATCTGTTTTTCAAAAAATAGACTCCGTTTCTGGTGGAGATATGTCCTGTTTCTCCTCCCGGAACAACATCCGTCACTTTATCAAGATGATATTTCTTTTTACAATTTCTTTCGTATACTCAATCCATTTTTCCAGGCAGACAATTATAATATGATCAATATTCGGATTGTCCTGAAAATTTTTTATCGTATGTACAATAATCGGACAGCCATCTATCTCTATGAACTGTTTTGGTACCGCCGACTTTAATCTGCTGCCGATTCCTCCGGCAAGTATAATCACATCTGTCATTTTCCCCTCCATATACATATTCAAACAATACTTATCTGCATTTATCCTTATTCCGCAAAGCTGTAATTGTATTTATCCTCTGTCATATCTTTTGGCAACTTTCTCCCAGTCATATTCCAATGCAACCGCCTTTGCACTCTCTCTGTTCTTCTCCTGCAAATCACCCGACAATATGAGGCTTATGTTATCGATTACCTCTGACGTTGATTTACTTGCGAAAATAGCTTCACATTCCGGTAAATTCTCTATCTCTGATGCTACCACATTCTTTCCGCAGGCAAGATACTGGAACAGTTCTACCGGAACAGTCTTCTTATGACCTCCAAAGATTGGAAGAATTGCAACATCAAAGGAGCTGATAATCTCAGGTAATTTGTCATATTCCGCTTCGATATAGGTAAGATTGTCAAAACCACCAAGCCATGCCGGATAATCTCCTATGATCGTTCCTGCAAATATAACCTCGCAATCGGAAAACTCCTCGCAGATACACTGAACCATCGAAAAATATATCCGGTTATCAATCGTTCCCGCAAAACCGATTCTCTTCTTTTTTATTCTCAGTGGCTGTGCTTTCCACACAGAACTTTTCGTAATCCACACCGCCCATAATATGTGCAATATTCACCTTCGGATTATTTTTCATTTCCTCGAATAATTCAATATCCACAATCCGGTATGAATTTTTGCACTCACGCTTCTGAATTCCGGCGGTATTTCCGAAGTAATATAATATACTTTTTCTGCGCTGTTGATTTCATCCAGAAGCTTTTTTTTCTTTATCGTCATATGTTTTTCTGCTGTCGATAAAAGATAATACTTACTACTATCAACATATTTTGCAATCTGTTCCGTAACGGTTGGCGGCACGGTTTTTTGGATCACTCTGATAAGGAACATACTCATCATTCAGCTTTTTAAAGCTCATAATCTGCTGAAAACAGCGTTCTGCTGAACCATCATCGGTATAATCAAATCTGTTCAGAAGAACATTATTTCTTAAATCAATATACTTATCCGGATTTACAAATGCCTCATCCAACGCACGCAGAAGGTTTTTAAAATCATATACTTTCTCGCCCGGCATATAAAGAGAAATATTATGGAATACAAATCCCTTTGAATTTTTATACTCTTCAAAATCCGGAAGAAGATATACCACCGGCCGGTTCAGTAAAAGATAATCATATACAATGGAGGAATAGTCACTTACCATAACATCAAAGCTGTTTAATAATTCATCATATCTGACATCTTTTTTAAATAACATTTCATCCGTCAGCTCGTAACAATGCTCCGACATCACAAAATTCCTGCCTAAGAATGCTGTCTGCTCAATCGGATGAAGCTTATATATAAGTGCCGCATGATTGCGGGTTAAAAAATTCATCCAAAGCCTGATTATCAAAATCATCCAGTCGGAAAATGTTGTCAGAAAAAAATCTTTCCGGCATGGCAGCTCATGTTGGAACGATAGGATGGTGCAAAAAAAGATGAGATGTTCATATCGCGATATCTTTTTTCTCCCAACACTTTTTTAATATCCCTTTTCCATCTGACTTTTTTTCACGCAGTCCAGGCGGGGCTGCCCTGTAACATAAATTTTTCGTAAGTCAAAGTTTAGCATTGCCGCAAGCTTAAACCGGTCATCCAGGCTGTGTACACACACATAAGGTCAACTTTTCCAAAATAATTTTTCAGTTTTATCAGATGACGTGGATTTAAATTATGGTCATAATAATCATGGGCTTTTACGCCACTTCCATGCCACACATTCACAAGCAACTGGTCTTCTCTTTTTATTTACGTTAAAGAAATGTATACGAATTGGCAATGAGGACATTTGCTTTCTCTATTATTTTATTAGCCTCTACCGTATCATAAACAGCACATCTTATTCCACGTTCTTTCAATATTTCATAATATGCCGGTTTCTTTATAATCCAAGCTGTTTCAAAGTCTGTGTGCTGTTTAACATATTTCCATAACGCATGACAATTACATGCGAAATCCGGCTGTGACATAAATACCATTAACATTTTTTTAATCCTCCACCCATGCATATAAAACAGTATCTAAATGGTTATTCTGATGGTGTCTTACTGCAAATTTATACTCACTTGAAAACTCATGGATTAATTCATAAATTCTCCAATAATCACTCGGATTGTGATATATGGATATTGCTAATCTTGGTTTATCTTTTCTTTATGGTTTTCTCCGCACCCTTTAATGCATCATACTCTGCACCTTCAATATCCATCTTTATCAGGGTAACTTTTTTCATCCTCCGGTATAAAACCATCGATTGTTTCTTGTTTCAACTTCAATTGTTTTAATCGGTGCTAATTTTTCATTATACTGCACCGTCAAACGGCTGTCCGGTAAATAACCGCTGTCCGGATTTCCAATATCATTAAAAATAATTTTATCCGTTTTATCGGACACTGCATAAGGCGCAACAACCAGTTCTCCCGACCAGCCTTCTTTTTTCAGAGTCTGTCCCATTTCCTTTATCTTTAAAATATTATCTTCAAAGCATTCAAAAGAATATATTTTTTTTTAACTTTATTGCCAAAAGTCAAGACAAATTTCTCCACACTGTCTCCAATATAACCGCCGCAATCAACAATGATTTCATTCCCGGTTACATTCTTATACATATCCTGATAAAGGTATTGCGGGTCTATTCTTGTTTTTAATTTATTATATTCTCCGGTTGCACCGATTATCCTGCGTCTTACCACTTCCCGATATATTTTCTTCGACCGGTCATCATACAGTGCTGCTTCCATTTTTCTGATTTTATCATAGTTATTATAAAGTTCATTGGAAAAAAATCCAAAAAACTTATCCGCAATAACATTGAGATAAAAAATATTAAAAGTATCAACTTCTTTGACTGCATTTGTAACGGAATACACACCACCGATGCGGGCAGTTACAAGAATTATATGTGTGTCCGGACTAAGTGCATAAAGATGTTCATATGAATAAATCGGCAAGCCTTCATACCGCAAGCCACAACGTTCTGTATCACCATCAATAATACACTCAATGTTGTCAAAAAGAGACAATGCTTTTTTTTTCACATTCTCATTGACCAGTCCTACCAGCACAATCTTTCTATTTTCAGACATTCTGTTAAAATTTTCAATTGTCTGTTTACTGATTCCCTCTATCATTTTCCGCTTCCTCTTTATATTATTCTAACAAACCTGCATCAAAAACATCTGTTTTAAAAGAAAAGAAAATCCTTTCCTGCTCCAATTCCTCTATATCTTGAGGTATATCCCAGTTCATATAATTTCATATAAAGTTTTCTTGACTCTTCCTTATTGAAGTCCATTTCCAAAAGGATTACATCGATATCATACCAGTTAAAGTCAATTGCATTCACAATACGCGCACCCATGCCTTCCACATCAACCGACATAAAAATCAATATGTCCGTCCTTAAAATTCTCTTCCAGAATGTCACCAATGTACTTCATTGGAATCTTTATCTCCTGAACTTCCAGCCCTCTGCCTTCATATGTATCAGCCACTTCCTTTACAAAGGTATTATATCCGGCATGCTTGGTCTTATAATAAGTCCATTCTTCCTCACTTCTTACATCAGAGCAGCCACACATAATCGCATTATCTCTCGGACGGTTCCTCTTAATCTCATCCACAAAATCAGGATTTGCTTCTACCAACACACCATTTGAGCCAGCACGATAAAACATATATGAATTGTTGTAAAGAAGCCATGTATTAGAACCAATATCCAAATATCTTATTTTTGAAATATCTCTTCCAATGCTATCAAAACCAAAGTTTATACTTTCTTATCCATTCCATTCTGTGAAAAATAATCTGCTGAAACATTTAACAGCTTCTCTGCCAATGGTCTTATATGAATAATCTGCTCTCTCTTTAAACCCAATTTCATTAAATTATTTGTAATATTATCGAACCGGTATGGATATATGCAAGAAACCAATACTACTGCATTATCTGGAAATGGTACTACGCTTTCAGCCAGTTCATATTTATGTCCTGAGTACTCATAACCGATAAATCTAAGATCCTGATGAATCAGTGTTATATCAAGTTCATCCTCAAAATTTAAAAATACCACCACATATCTGCAGTTCATGACCATAGATATATATTTTTAAATTTTCCGCATTCTGTTTGAAGTTTTCCTTTAAATATTCTCTGAAAATCTCTTTTTTACTTTGTTTTTTGTATCACTCATATTCTATCCTCGCCTTTCTTTTATTTAGCATATCTTTTACTTGTAACATAATTTTATTTCCGGTTGTTTCCGTCAATGCTGTCTACTATCTTCGAAAGAAATTCAAACCGTTTCTCCTTATAGCTGGTCAGCAAATCAATATTATCTAAAAACAAATCCAGAAAATTTTCATATCGTTCCGAGAAAAACATACTTCTCTCTGTCTGCTTAAGCAGCATCTCTATCGTAGCCTGCTGGCTGCTGATATTGTCCGGATATTTATATGCCGTTATTAAAATCGGTTTTTCCGGTTACTGCATAGATTGGTGCCAGCGAACCACCTGAACCAAAATAGCAGTCCGAAAAATAAATTGCCTCATATGCTTCCGAATTCGTATCGATTACTCCCCAAGCCATCCTTCACAAAATCTGACCTGATTTCATAATAGACATCTCTGATTTCCGGCTTCATGGATTTTAAGGTTGCCTCCGTCAAAGGATGCTCTCTCCATATTACAAACACATCTCCCCTGACGCTTAAATATGTCAAATATTCTTCTTAAATTATCAATAAATTTATCTTTATTATTCAATATCAGGCTGACATTGGTATTCATAAATACTTTCTTTTTATTTACAGACATTTCTTTCCAGATATCCGGAACAGGAATTCCGTCTTTGCATATTTCACAGATTTTATCAATCTTTGGTGAACCTACTGCAAATACCTTTTCTAACACCTTTTCATTACCGACTATTTTCGCCTGATTCACATATGCTTCTTTTACTTCTTCATTTTGTACAAAGATGCTGTCCACATTTTCCAGTGCAAAAGTATCGATTAAGTGCGTCTGCGGTTCTTTGGAAATAAAAAAATATGGTATGTATATCAATAAGTTCGTGTAATTTTTTAATATATTAGAATAAAATTTCGGTTCCACGCTTGTAACCAGATTGCCCAGGTCATACGGATTATGTATAAAAATTGCATCCGGCATCCGTTCCGCAAAATTATAATCCCTCATAATGTGTTATCGGTACATCAGCAGGGAACAGTTTTCCCTCATAATGGTATTCGCCAAAGGTTCGGGTCCGGATTTCTGTCATAATAAGGAATCGGCACCACATATGCATCAAAATCATCATCTTCAAAAGCCCGTTTCCATATACTTTCCAACGAATCCCACATGGACACTTTATATGGCAGAAATACAATTTCCCATTTGCCTTTTATATCATCCCTTACACTATCTTCTATGACATGAAGCTGTGCATTTAAGTTTTCTTTTTATCTTCTCATATATTCCATTTGAAATATTTACAGAGGTCGTATAAAGCAATTCACAATACGCTTCTAAATATTTCACCGTGATAAAATTCTCACCTTCTGACTGCTCAATGCTTTCTCCGATATGTATTGCTGCATTCTGGCAATCCTCTAAAAGTGCACAAACACTCTGATTATCTTTTTTCCTTTATCAGTGTTTCCACATTGCTGTGTGCTTCATAGAGAGTCTGTATTAATTCAAGTATATTTTCTTTTATATTATTTCTCATATGCCCTGATTCTCGCCTGTGCTTTTGCATAATCTCCACATTTCCGATAATATTCCAATGCCTGTCCGATGTCTCCGAGGCACTCCCGGATTACACCTGCATTGTAATATGCCAGATAAGAATTTGTTCCTGTCATCCGTGCACTCTTATACTCCGTTGCCTTTAAGAACTCCGCTACTGCTTCTTCGTAACGCTCATTATTCATATAGATGAGTCCCATCAGAAACTTGAAATCCGCACAGTCTCCAAACTCTTCATAAATCCCCTGAAACTGCAATGCCGTTTCAACCCGCCCGGTATTCAAAAGTGCGTATCCATAGCTTTCTACCATGTCAATTACATATTCCAGCTTTGGATTCAAGTCATAGCCCAATGCTTTTTTCAAAATACCGGATTGCTTTTTCATAATCCTCTGCCATATAATAGCTTTTTCCAATCTGATACATGAAATAAGTATCATACGGATGGTTCTCCAACTCTTTTAACAATAACTTCAGATTACGTTCTGCTTTTTTCCTCCGCTCCTCTTCGGTGCCTTCATAACCATCATGCAAGAAGCTTTTTTCGCACTCTGCTCCCAGGTATAATTTTCCTTTGCTTTCCTGTAAGCATTCTCTGCAATCATCTGCAGGTTATCTCTTCCTGCCCCTTCCAGATAATCCGCAAGCAGTTCCTGAATCTTATAAAGTTCATTCAACCGGTACATGAGAATATCTTTCCCATCTGTAAACTGCTCTTTCAGATAAGTGCTTTCATCGGTAAGTACCACGCTATGCTGTAACATGCTGTTTGCAATCCGTTCCGTAAATCCATCCTTATGCCAGGCCATCACATTAAAAGATATAAGGCTTTTTTTTCCATGACTTCAAGGCTTTCTCTCATATCCACCGCTTCATGGATACGAAGATATGGTGAATCCCCAAACGGGCTCTTCTTCCAACTGTCCCCGAATACTTCCAGTGTAATGCCTGCTTCCAAAATTACCTTTACTGCTTTTTTCCCGGTAATAGGACATGATGCAATAAATCATTGGCTTGACGCCATCTAATACTTCTAAAAATTCTTCATCCGATAGTACAATTTCATCTTTTCGTAAGGATTCTTCCAATGCTTTCTCCGCAGTCTCTTCCGGGTGCTGTTTCATCCGAAACAGAAAATGGCTGCTATCTTTTTAATGATTCCCTGGCTATTTCTGATCAGTGGCAGATAACTCCGATAGTCCGTATAGGTGCCAATAAAGGATATCTGATATTCTTTTTATCCTGCGCTCCCCTCAAATTCCGCTCTGCTTCCTGTTTTCCATTCTCTCCTGCTGCCTTCTCACAACCTCCCGGAAAGATAATGGAACTTCCTGCAATTCTCGGATAATACTTTTCTATAAATGCCGCATAATTTCTGTCATGGGTTGCAATATAACAATGCTCCGGCATTCTGATATAATGATTCTTCATCCAGATTGGATGGTCAAACTGAAATTTATTTTGGGTCCTTTTATCAAATCATGCAAATAAACGCCTGCCTTTGGAAGATAAATAATATCAAAAAGATAACTCTGAAAGCCAATTACCGCCTGATATGTTTTTCCTGCATAAGCTGCCAGAGCTGCTTCGCCGCTCTGCTTCACATCAAAATATTCTACCTCTTCTCCAAGCCTCTGCAACGCTTCTCCCAGTTGCTCTGCAAATGTATTTAAAATGTTATAGCAGATTGGTTCTCCCTTATAGATTAAAATTGTCCCTTTCGCTTCTTTTTTATTCTATGCTCCATGTTATCTCCCCGTCCGGATGCTGTACCTGCTTTTCCTGCCTTATTGTATAAGTTTCCACAAATTCACATAACCTTCGATAGTTTTCTTTTTCATCTACTGCAAGAATTTCCTCTGCTTTTCTGCGGCATGCTTCCTTCTTCTTCTCCATGAATCCTTTATCTTCACAATATTGATGTACCAGATTTACCATCGACTCAATAGAATCACAGGTGAATACCTTGCCCACATTTACCTGCACATCGCAGTTGTCCAGTGTCACTACCGGAATTTCCTGTAAAATTGCATACATGGCTCCCGGTACCGCCGCCCTGTCTTGGCGGGTTCAAAAACAAATCTCCTATGGTCATGGTTTTCTGTAATTCTTCGGTATATCCAAGGAAATAAAAACGCTCCCGATATGCTTCTGCTATCCTTTTTTTTTTCCAGTGCCTCGCAATTTCCAATGACCGCCAGTACTGCTTTTGGATTTTCCTCTAGCATCGTATAAATCGTCTTAAGAAAATCCTCTGTTACTTCCTGCACCAGCCGGTTTCCTACCAGTAAAATCACAAATTGGTCTTCTGCAATACCATATTTTTCTTTCTTCTCTTTTTCGGCAATCACTGTTTTTCCCACAATGGAATGTTTTACTTCCACAAACTGCTGGTACGGTTTCAGCCAGCTCTGATATCGTCTTTCTTCCGCAATGGTATAATCCGAAGCCAGTACGATAATCGGTGCATTGGTCACAGGAATTGTCTTAACACACCTTCTGGTCAATACGGTGGTAAACTGCCGGCATAAATCTGCCAATATTGTTTTATCACCGACTTCAAGCACCCACTCAGGTGCTTCCTGCCATATCATTTCCGCCGCATCATAAAGCTGTTCCGGATAATGTTCTTCTGTAAAGAGCAGGTTATATCCCTTTATCTCCTCTCCTTCTATCTCGCCCTGAAATGCTCCGGCTGTATTCATAAAATTATTCCACAGACACTGCTTATACCACAACGGTGCTGTATTCCGATTTGGCATATAGGTAACATATAATACCACTTCGTAACCCAGTTCCTTTAAATAACGGTTCATCTGCAATGTTATTTCCGTCGGTGCATGCTGTCTTCCGATAAACTGTTTTGTTATCAGAACAATTTTTTTATTCCGTTTTTCCCACGGCAGATAGGAAAATTCCCTTTTTATTCCGCTGTCTGATTTCATCCATCAATGCAGTATAAGCGTCACTGTTTCTCTTATATTCTGCCTCTTCATCCTTTATCATTTCACTGGCAAAAATTGTCCGCTGCAACTGATTCATTAATTCCACTTTCTGCCATAAATTCAAAGAGTCATCTGCCGTTAATTCTCCCATATAAGGAATGATTTTTTCATCCCGAAGAACCGCCAGCAGGGATGACCAGATGTAAATCTGCAATGTTATCGGAAACTTTGCCAATGACTGTTCTATTACGCGCAGCATATTCTGCTGCATCGCTGCATCAAATTTCTGGTAGCTTTCCTTTAACTCCCGCAGCGTTCCTTCTTCATATTCCCCTGTTGCATCCAGCTGCCCCAGTCCTCTTTGTAAAATCCCAAAAACTGTTCCATATTTTTCTTTTCGTCCTGCGACGATTTCTCCTTATTCTAACCTTGTTTCTTTCCACCGATTTCGTTACAATAGTTATAGTTATTATACTCTATATCCAAGGAAGAGGAAAGTTTATCATGAAAATACTATTCTACCGTTATGGAAGCATTTGCGAACCGGATATTATCGAAGCCATGAAGCATTTTAGGGCATGAAGTATTCTGTATTAATCTTGAAATTACCGATAAAAATATTCCCACACAGACAGTCATCAAGCATGTTTCTGATACACTGTTATCATCTTCCTTCGACTGCATTTTCTCAATAAACTTTTATCCTGTTTTATCGGAAATCTGTAATATCATGAAGCTTCCCTATATCTGCTGGACCGTAGACAGTCCTGTCATGGAATTATATTCGGATTCCTATTCGAATGAATGGAACCGTATTTTTTCTTTTTGATTCCATGCAATATCAGGACTTTGCGCCATATAACCCGGCTCATACCTTTTTTTCCTGCCGCTGGCAACCAATGTAAAACGTTGGGATTCCGTTCTTGCTGATTCCAATCCCGATTCTTATAAAAGTGATATTTCCTTTGTTGGATCGCTCTATACGGAAAAATGTCCTTATGATGCCATCAAGAATCCTTCCCCTTATCTCGAAGGATATCTGAATGGAATTATGGATGCACAGGAACAGATTTCTTACGGTGCATTTCTTTTAAATGAATTGCTGCCGGATTCTATTGTCAAAGAATTTATTGACTGTATGCCGGATTATTATATTCCGCCGGAAAAAGCCAGACGGGTTGACCGGGATATCATTGCACAGCAGTACCTTGGCATGAAGGTAACTGCCAATGAGCGGAAGCACCTTTTGTCCCTTCTTGGCTCCCATTTTTCAGTAGACTTATACACCGGAAGTGATGCAGACGCTCTTCCTGTCCACAATCGTGGACGGGTTAAGACTTTAACAGAAATGCCTCAGGTCTTTGCCCACAGCAAAATTAATCTGAACATGACCTGCAAATCCATCCGGAACGGTATTCCCCTTCGTGTCTTTGATGTTCTTGGATGCGGTGGCTTCTTACTGACAAATTATCAGAATGATTTAAGTGAATGTTTTACCATTGAGAAGATTTAGACATCTATACCAGTCCTGATGACCTTCTGTCTAAATGCGAATACTATCTTTCCCATGAAAAAAAGAACGGATAGAAATTGCCGAAAACGGCTATCAGAAAGTATTAAATCATTATACTTATGAGAAACAGCTTCAGAAAATGTTATCCTCTGCGCGCTCTCTTTAATGAAAGGAACTCTATGAAAATATTATTTCTTGATTCACCGGCTTTTGCCAAAAAAGATATGTTAGAAGCATTTCATAACTGCAACATTGAAACCGATTTATTTATGCACGAGGATTATAATGTCCGCAAAAGTGCTGCCTATGATGCGGCTTTTGATGCTGCTGTAGAAAATACTTCCTATGACTTTGTATTTTCCTTTAACTATTATCCGATTCTGGCCACCTGTGCCCATCGGCATAATCTCCGTTATGTTTCCTATGTTTATGACAGTCCGCTGGTGGCTTTGTATTCCTTTACGATTACTTATCCCACCAATTATATTTTTCTTTTCGATTATCCAATTTACGAAGAGTTAAAGCAGGGGGGCATTGACCGGGTATTCTATCTGCCGCTTGCCGCAAATGCAAAAAGACTTTCCACCATGCAGGCAGCAGATTCTATCCTTGATATAATCTCTTCCGAGATTTCTTTTGTCGGTTCTCTTTTATAACGAAGACCACCTGCTTTATGACCGCCTATATCAGAAGCTTCCTGCCTTTACGAAGGGATACCTCGATGCAATTATCGCAGCCCAGCAGCAGGTATATGGTGAATTTCTAATTCCCGGTTTATTAAATGATACCATCTTAAGTGATATGCAAAAAATCCGTTCCATATGCGCCTAATGAAGACGGCATCGAAACACCGTGCTATATTTATGCGAACTATTTCCTTGCCAGGAAACTGGCAGAATTAGACCGCACTGCAATCCTAAAAAAGCTTTCCGCAGCGCATCAGGTGAAGCTTTATACCAACAATCCTACTCCGCAGCTTCCCAAAGTTGAAAATATGGGAGCCATTGACTATTATGAGATTATGCCTCTGGTTTTCCAACATTCAAAGATTAATCTTAACATTACATTGCGCAGTATCCAAAAGGGCATTCCTCTGCGGGCATTCGATATTATGGGGAAGCGGTGGTTTCCTGCTGACCAATTATCAGGAAGATTTTCTGAATTACTTTGTTCCGGGAGAAGATTTCATTTATTATTCTTCCTATGAGGAAGCAGAAACTTATGCCGACTATTATCTTTCCCACGAAAAAAAAGAACGTCAGCAGATTGCTGCCAACGCCCTTGGTAAAATTTTAGAGGCCCACACCTTTGAGCACCGGATTCAAACCATGTTATCTGTTATAGACGGTCAATAAATTTTTTCATGTAAATCTGCTATGAGTCGGTCTACCGCAGATTCATAGCCCTTTGTACCAGGCTTTTTGCACGATTGCATAAGTCTGGTATTGTTAAATCTGCAGATAATACATCATCCCCAATGGAAAATTCTATTTCACTGTTATAATATAGTAACAAATCCTGCACCGGCTCTTTCTGGATTTCTTCATTGAGATTTCCAAATTCTGTCAGAAGTTTCTTCTGCTCCTCTACATTTCCATCTTTGGATGCCTGTTCTAACTGCTCTGCAACTTTCGTTGCTTTCTTAATATTTTCCTTTTACTTCTTCCAGACGCTTCGGCTCTTCCTTTATCTCATTGATAATATCCTGCCGTTCTTCCTCTGAAAATGCCAACGGTACTTCCTGCAATAATTTTTCGAAATCAATTTCTTTCGTGCAGGAATCAATGACTTCTTTTTTAATGTCATCACTTTTTTGCGCCTTCTATTTTTCGCGCCACCCTCTGTTGCATTGATTACCGTAATATCCTCCGGCAATTTTAAGATTTCATTTTCAATCCATTTCCGGTACATATCCATCTGATAATCCGTATCCAGCATGGTTCCGTCATTACCTTTTACCTGTACGATGACACGTTTCTTCTGGTGCTGCTCATTTTTCTTTTTCATCCATCTTCAGACCGCTGTTATAGCTCTGTCCTCCGGTAAAAAGCCAAATCCTGACCAGATAAATACAATTTTCTTAAAGCCCAGTGCCTTTACCAGTGAAAATGTGCTGGTCGAAATAGAGCCTCCGGTTAAAATATCATCTAAGACATAGCCTTTCTTTTCTATTACAGCCTTTGCAAACATGTTACACGGAAATTCATCATAGAAATGTTTGCCCGGTATGTCTCTTTACGATTTCTTCTCTGGATATTGCCTCAAATACAAACGGAAATGTGCTGATATCGATTCCTTCAAAAAAGCGGTCTGCAACTCTTGCGTCTACCGTCATTCCCAAATCCGGTGTAATTCCGGCATTTACTACTGCCCGGAGTGCTGCATCCACCACAAGAATCAATGCTTTTCCTTTCGCCCGCTTCAGTTCCTGCACATTTTTTTATTTAAGGATGGTCCTGCCGCCACAATAATTGCCGGTACATCACTCAAATCCTCCTCCGCAAGACATTCTTTCAGATAATGGGTATCTGTCTGCCAGAGATAATCATACATATTACTGAGAGAGCATGCGCCGCAAACTCATCCCGGAAATTATAGATGGTATTCCGATATATTTTCGTCTTATTCATGAAATATATCATAGTCTCTAACATATGTTTACATTCCTTCGGATAAATAGAATCATAATTTGGAAGAATGCCAAGGCGCATCATCCGGATATTGTTAAAGCTGATACCGGATTCTAAATAATCCTGCAGCATATTCTCTGACTCTACTATCAAATACACATTTTTCTTCTTTAAAAGTTCAGTATAATCAAAGGTCTCTAATGTTTTTTTGGAAAATAGCAGCGGATGGTTCATATACAATAAGTGTCATGGTCTCATCCAGCGTCTGCGCCAATGCTTCTATACTTCTTCCGTCTCCAAATCCCAAAAAAAGAAAGAACACACTGTAGGAGCCTTCTTTTTTTCAAACTGGCTGACATACTGCATGGATGCTTCCTTTGGATTATATTTACTATTTAACCGGTATTCCAATCCGCCCTTTGTCACAATCGGATAAAGCATTTCATCTTCCGCTGCTTCATAGCGTATCTCTACTGATTGCTCCGGCTGTGCCGTTTCCAGATATTCATGAAGTCTTACATGGTGTTCCCGGATTGCCTGCATATTCTTTTCGTATATCGTCATATTATATCTCCCATCCCATATATCTGCCATATTCATAGTTCAGGCAATCTGCCAGTTCCATGATCTGATGATTCTGATATGCATGAATCAGATGCTCCAATATGGTAACTGCCTGTTCCTGTATTGCTACGTCGGTTTCACCTTTTTTTCTGTATAATATGTAATTTGTTCTAACAGGCTATCCTTTATCTCCTGAATATGTGCACCAATCCATGGATAAGTTTCCTCCTGCTGGTTCTGATACAGCTTCCGGATTACTGCTTTCATTTCCTCTTGTAACTGACTATACTTTCCTGCTTCCACTTTAGAGTACCTCGTCTTATCTCTTTTCTTCTATTCTACATGATACTAATCTTTTCGTCACTAAGAAAATAATTATCACTACCCGTGTAACAAAGAATGTGACTTGGCACATTCTCGCACCTGCGACATCTAGCTTATACGCACCGTGCGCATCCTCGCGGAGCAGTTTTTTTACTTTACAGGAAAGCAATTTCCTGTGTAAAAAATAAAGCCGACCCTTTCGGGTCAGCTTTTACTTTTATGGTTGAGTACTTATGATTACTGAAGTAAGGATAATACACCCTGAGTAGACTGATTAGCCTGTGCTAACATAGACTGACCTGCCTGAGCAAGGATGTTATTCTTGCTGTATGTAACCATTTCAGAAGCCATATCTGTATCACGGATACGGGATTCTGCTGACTGGGTATTCTCAGATGTGGTATTCAGGTTGGCAATTGTATGCTCCAGACGGTTCTGGATAGCACCCATTGCGGAACGCTGTTTAGAAACAACTTCGATTGCATTCTGAACTGATTTCATGTAAGAACCAGCCTTTTCAAATGTATCTACACTTAAAGTTTTTATTAAGACCAATCTTTTCTGCGCTCATATTAGCAATTGAGAAGTCGATAGACTGTCCGGAAAGGGCACCTACCTGTAATTTCATCTTATGTCCTGCTCCAGAGAATGTACCATCTAACAGGTTCATTGTGTTGAACTGTGTAGTAGACTGGATACGGTTGATTTCAGATGTTAACTGATTCAACTCAGCACGGATAGCGCTTCTATCTACAGAAGTGTTAGTTCCGTTAGCTGCCTGTGTAGCAAGTTCGTTCATACGCTGTAAGATAGAATGTGTTTCATTTAATGCACCCTCAGCGGTCTGTACTAAAGATACACCATCCTGTGCGTTTGAAGAAGCTTTGTTAAGACCACGGATCTGGCTTCTCATTTTCTCAGAAATGGAAAGTCCTGCTGCGTCATCTGCTGCACGGTTGATTTTGTAACCGGAAGATAATTTCTCAGTTGATTTTGCCTGTGCGCTTGTTGTGATACCTAACTGTCTGTTTGTGTTTGCTGCCTGTAAATTGTGCTGTACTACCATAATTAATTTCCTCCTTGAATTTAACGTCGCTTCCTTGCGACTACTTGTTTGTTGTTGCAGATATCTTATCGGCCGTACGCTCCTCAAATCTATCTGCTAAGTAACAATATCTTGTTTACTTGTTATATATATCGGACGGTTGTCTCGATACTTTATAGTAAATGGAAAATTTTTTTTAAATTTTTCCAGTCTACTTCTTATCATCCAGAAATGTGGAACCCGGAGTTCCCATTTTCATCATATTTCTGTAATAGGAATTCACCGCCTGTCTGGATTTCTTTTACTTCCTTAATCTGTTTCTTCACGGAAGTAAATTTCTGCTGCATCAATACCTGATTGCGTTTTCCTGGCTCTGGATTGCAGTACTCTTGTCCATGATTGCGGTAATATCCCGCTTCATCTGAGCAATGTCTTCCGAATATGCCCCTCGGTTCTCTGTCAAATCAGCTCGAACCCGGTCATAAATCTGACTTGAATCCGTCATCTAACTTTGATAACTGCTCTACCATATCTGCCTTATGGTTCAGATTTTCTTCCAGTTCATCCGGATCTAAATCCGGATTTTCCAGCATGTCCTTCTGCAATACATTTAATGCCATAATTGTATCCAGCAGTTCTATTTTTTCGCAAGGCTCTGTTTTAAGATTTCAATATAGCTGTTATTTGCTGTGTGCAAGCTTCATTACCTCTTTCCAAGTATCACGCATGGTGCGAAGGTGTACCAGTACTTCCTCTAAAATTTCTTTATCTTTTTTCATGTTTGCCTCAACCAGACGTTCCTGTAAGTACTTATACACATTTTCAAAGTCCTTTGCAACCGGATACTTATGATTTAAGGTTGCCTGAAACTCTTCTATGATATTTTCTACTTTTACAATATTTGTATGGGCTTTCTGGATATTATTCTCCTCAATTCCCATGATTGCAATATTACAGAATTTGATGGCACCTTCATAAAGCATCAGTGTCCAATTCTGCCGGAGAAGCAGTCATAATCTTACTGTTCTGATATGCTGCATATCCATTGTTCATTGTCATCGTGTTACCTCCATGTATTTTTCACATTATCACCGGTCTATACCTGTGACTGACATTTATCGGCACTTATGAACCTAAGAGACCTGACAGTGAGGATGTAGACTGCTGTAATTTTGCCAGTGCAGTTTCCATCGCCGCAAATTTCTTATAATAAGAATCTTCCATCGAAGTAATCTTATCTTCCCACTTCTTAATGGTGGTAGTGTAATTGCTATACTCTTTTGCCATCTGCTTATCATTATAAACAGTCATTGCACTGCTCAGAGAATTAGAGCGCATCTTGGTATCAATCTCATTGTATACACCGGTAACAAGCTGCTGCATGAATGCCGTAACTGTATCCGGGTCTTCCTGTAACATCTGTTTTAACTTATTGGTCTTAGAAGAAAAACCGCTGAATCATCTGCATCACCATCAATATGATAAGCATTTTTCCTCATTCTCATCTGCATTGAGATATCCCAGGGTTGAAATACCAAAGCTGGAAAGGCTGTAACTCTTGCCATTCACAGTATATCCCTTATACATGGCACTGGTCATGGAATTTAAAAAGATTACCCAGACTGTCATCCCGGCGAAGCAATGCACTCTTTACCTTCTTCTCCCATTCCTCGACTTCAGAATCTGTCATGGCATCTTTTTCTTCCGTTGTCAACGGCTCATATCCTTTGGCAGAATCTGCGTTATAAAGAGAAGTCATCTCATTAATCAGGGAATTATATTCTTTTAAGAAATCTTTTATTTTCTTGTATACACCGTCTACGTCATTCTTTACCGTCACATTAATCTCACTGCCCTCTGTTGAAGCCAGCGCCTCAATCTTCAGTCCATTAATGCTGAAGGAGTTAGAGGATGACGTATATTTTGCATTATTTACATAAATTTCTGCATCCTGGCCATCTACGCGCGGGTTGCATCCGTATTGTACTGTGTCTTGTCAGCTGCATTGGCAAGCTGTCTTACCGCATAGGAAATACGTGCCTCTAGCGTCGCCTGATCTTCCCCGTTATCTAACAGGGCATATTTTTCAAGAACAGCCTTATTGTCACTGATAATCTGATTCTGGGCAGTAATACTGTCCTGCTCTTTCGTAATCTTATCATTGTATGCATTGGTAAGTTCTTCTATGGATGCATATTCTGAATCTGCTGCCCCCCTTATAAGCATGCTGTACACTGGTAATGAAATCATTCATATCCGCTTTTTCATCAGCTGTCAGGGTGTCATCAGCTGCCTGGGCATCATACTTGTCTACTGCTGCCTTTGCTGCCGCAAATTCTGCAATGGTAACCTGTTTTACATCTTCTCCGGCATTTTCATCCTTCTTCTCAACAAGACCTGCTTTGGCTGCAAAGGGCATTCAGGCGGTCTGTACCGGTTGCTTTTTATCATCTGCGACTGTATCGTCTGCTACAATCAGCTTTCCTTCTGAATCTCTTTTTTAAAGTTTCCATCATCATCCAATTCATATGTTTTGGATAAATCAGCTTTGGACATAGCTGCCAGTTCATCCAAATCACGGATTTCTCCTGCATTATCAAGTCCCTTATATGCATTCATCATGGTCTCATAGGAAGATGCATAATTTACCTTTGTTGTATAACCGGAAATCTTAGAGCGCGACTGTGTAATGCTGTTATTGGCTGCTGAGATTGCAGCCTTGGAATTCTGCAGATCCGCAAGAATCTGCGCTATATCCTGTCCATCATACGCTGCCCATGACTTATAATTCTCTGTATTGCTCTTGGAAGCTACCCTCAAGGCCAGTGCCTTTAATGCTGTGCTTCCATTGTCATCTACTCCTGACAGGCTGAAATCATTGGCTGCTCCTGTGCCGGATGCTGCTACATAGATTCTCTGGTTCGTAGCATCATAAGAAGCCTTTACTCCCTGCCTTATTTAATTTAGATACAAAATTACTTACGGTTGTATCTGCTGTCACTTCAATAGTGCTGGTCTTTCCGGCAGATGTCACTTCAATCTTTCCACCGGCAAAGCTGTCATCACCCAATAACTCGCTAAGCTTTGGTTGCTCCGGTTGTAGAAGCTGCTAACTGGCCGCCGGTAAGATAACCGGACTTTGCCACCTGATTAATCTTTAAGCTGTAGCTTCCGTTTACAGCAGTACCCTCTGCACTGACACTTGCCTTAGTAGTATCCGACACCGACGCCATCTTGGTCTTATACGCAGAACTGTACTTTAAGCTTGCCATGTTACTGTAAAGACTCTTTACCTTTTTATTTAATGTCTTCCATGCATCCTGCTTCCAGGAAAGCTTGGTCTGTGCTTTTACATATGTATTTTTTTTCTTTACATTATATGCAGATACGAGCTGTGTAACAATCGACTCGGTATCCATTCCTGACGCTAATCCTGATACTCGAATTGCCATCTTAAGTACCTCCTATCTCTTCTCGTCTACCATCAGCCCCTGCCATCTCCCAGAGCTTCTGTATCATGTCAAGTGTCTTCTCCGGCGGATATTCTTTAATCACTTTCTTGCTCTCTTTATCCACAATCTTAATGGTAACACGATTGGTTCCTTCATGGATGCCAAAGATTGCTTCTGTATGAGCCTGGCTGCGATTGATGCTCTCCACCGCCTTCTTAACCTGTTCCGAGGAAGCGGCAGTTGCTTTTTCTTCTTCTGCTGGATTCTGACCCTGTGCTGCTGCATTTTCTAATACACTGGCATTTTCCTGCTGCATTTCATCTGCACTTGTCTGTAATCCTTCTGTTGTTACTGCGGAACTTTCTCTTATTGTTCCCTGAACCGGAGAACTTCCCTGATACACCGATCCACTGTTTCTGATTGATTCAATTGACATTGCTTACACCTCCATGTGCTTCTTGTCATTTCCGTTTACCATTGTTCTAACTCTTATATCGGTAGAACCCATAAATTTATTTAGCGGTTACAGTAAATTTTTCAAAGCTTCTAACCCATCGGCTTTAAGAGAAGCTTCATTTTCTTTCTGAATCTGTAAATATACTTCTTTCCGGTATACCGGCACATTCTTCGGTGCGCAGATGCCGATTTTAATCTGGTCTCCTCTGATTTCCAGTACTGTTATCTCAATATTGTTATTGACAACAAGGGATTCTCCCTTTTTTTCTTGTTAATGCCAGCATCTTATTCACCTGCCTTCTTCTTTTTGCTTCTTCTAAAATTTCATAAATTCTGTATCTTACCGGCAGGTCATCCTCTACGATTATCTGACTCGCTTTTTCTTGTGTCTGTATTAATTACACTTGGTGCTTTTAAGTTCACTGCAAGTTCTTTGATATTCTGCGGCACGGTACTTGTTACCAGTACATAAAAGGTTATCCTCTTTTATGGTTCCAAGATTCTTTAACAATTCCTCTTCCACACTTGGATTATATGTTTCACAAACGAACAGCGGATCCATTACCGGAAATGCTATCTCTTGGCTCGTCCATGGACTGTAACCAGGAAATGGATGGTCTGCCCTCTTTTTTCTTCATCGAAGATTAAGGTAAACTTCTTCATATCCGGAAATCCAATGATTCCGTCCTCAAATGTTATGATTTTGCTTTCGTCAATTTCTATTTCCCCAAACAATCTTGTTGCTGCTTTCATGCCAGTTTCTCCTTTCTTACAGATAATCCAGTAAAGTCTGTCTTTCTAATTTAGCGGCCGCCTGTAAAGATGCCTGATATGCAGTATAGGAAGAAGTATAGTCAATGATAATCTCTGATAAATCCTTATCCTCATTGTCTGATTTTAACGCCTCTACCGTCTGCTGCTGATTAGACATGCGGTTCTTTGTAATATCAAGCTGCTGTCCCTTGCTTCCCACATCCGTGATTGCAAGGTTTACATCTGACATATAGCCTTCGAATTTCGTCAATCCCCTGTTAAATACTGTCTGCAACTGATGGTCTGCATAATCTGCCTGTTTCTGGGCAAGCAGCCAGACAGCTTTCTAAATATTCCTGGTCGTCCTTTGAGGAATACTGGCTTAAGCCTTTCATTTCCTTAATGTTATCCACTACACTATGTGCGTCAATCGCTGACTGCACAATGGAAGTAAGATTATCTAAATCTCTTGCGATATCAGAATTGAACACTGTGCTTGCCTGTGTATTTACCACCAGTGTCTGATTCGATGCAATGGTATATTCAATATCCTGCCGGACTCTCTTTCCGTTTTCAAAATTAGTATATTGGATTGGATTAGCTGCATCTGTATTATTGGTACAGTCAAAATAATTCTCCGGTCGTAATTCTCCTTTGGAAAATCCGGTCTTATCATAATTTACAGAAACCGTTGCTCGAATGATTTCAGATTTGATGCCAGCGTTTTTTCCCATCAGGAATTCACCGGTGTCTTTATTAAATACGATGTCATTATCTGCTATTGCATAAGAAGACGCTTCTAAATCACTGGTGGTAACAGTGGTAACATCGGTCTTCAGCTCTTTTCGTGGTCATCTGTCCGGTTGCTGTGTCTTTATAACTGTAACTGATTTTTCCACCAGTAATATCGGTAATATTATCATAGGAAAGGCGCAATCTGTGCAGTGTAGTATTCTCAGGTGTACCCGGTGCTGTCTTTGCAGCTACGTCTGCAGCTGTCGGGGTCTTAACATTTCCATAGGAATAATTATATTCTTCGATTTTATCTGCGGATAAATACTCGCTGATATTATAAGCCTCTTTGCTGTCTGCCTGGAATGTCAAGGTTGAATTCGTCTTATAACCGGTAAATACCGTTCTTCCCGCATAATCTGCATCACCTTCAGAATATATCTGGTCACTTAAGGACTGTAACTGTTTTAAAATAGTTTTACGGTTTTCTTCCGTCAGCGTTCCATTGGCTCCTGCATCACACTGGGTGTGAATGGTAGTCAGCAGCTTTTTTTCATGTTAGTAAGAGAGGTTTCGGTAACATCTAACCACGCCTCTGCATCCGGAATATTTTTTTTCATAATACTGATTAATCTGGCTTAAACTGCTGCGCAGCCGAAGTGCACGGATAGCAATAACCGGGTCATCGGATGGCCTGCTGATTTTCTTCTGTGAAGTCATCTGATTATTCAATGTATTCACATTGGTCTTGTTTCCATTGATATTTATTTTGGTATTGCTCATGATCATGTTATTGGTTACTCTCATTCTAACAAACCTCCTTATACTCCGGTCTCTAAGATTAATCTGTCATACATCTCTGCCATAACAGAAACCATCTTGGATGCCAGATTGTATGCATTCTGGAATTTTACTAAGTCCAGTGCTTCTTCATCTTCATCTACACCGGATACCGACTGTCTCTGCATATCGATAGTCGACTCTATATTGGAATAATTCTTGCTGAAAAGCTCCGCTTCTTCTGTATCTACAGAAATATCCGAAAGCAGACACTGTAAGAAATCATCTGCCCCCGTTCCACGGTAAAGCTTGGTATCACTCTCTTAATTTCTTCAAGCTATCCAGCAATGTATATTTATCCACACCATCGGTGTACTCTGACCTGGTTACTGCTGCAAATCTTCCCGGGTCTGTTATGGACTCTGAATTTACAGCAAAGTTTAATGCTGTCAGCTGATAATAGGTATTGGAACCGGAGGATATCTGTGTATCTGTAAAATCATATTCTCCGCCTAAAGCTCTCTTTCCTACAAAGAAGCTTCCCATTTCTTTTCCATTTAAATCTACTGCCGGATCGGCTGCATCTCCACGTTCAATATCATTAAATGCTTTGGTAAAGCTCCTTAAGAACTGGTTCATCTGGGACATATAGTACGGGATTCCCATGGCATCCACACTCTTTCCAATGCTGACACTTTCTCCTAAGAACTTGCTTCTCTGGGATGCATTTAACTCCTGCTTTAATGTAAAAAGTATAACTTCCATCTGCATTCATGGTAAAATCGGAATAGAGGTAATCATTGTTTAATACTGTTATGATTGTTTAATTCCCTGTTCTGCAATGGATAATTTCTCTACATCCGTCATAGATGGATTCTTTACGGTAATCTGTGTTACGGTTCTTCCATCTACCACAGTATTCTGGATACTTCCGGCTTCTGTTCCTATTTTACCGGTAAAGTTCTCTGCATTATTTCCATCCCTCATTTCAAACAAAGCTCTTAAGCTTCCACCCATGGATGCACTGGCTGCATTGAATTTTACTCCGGTATCTGACCAGGTCAGGTCGTATAATCCATCGATATCAGTCTGGTTAATCTTCTGCTCTCTCGCTTCATAAGAGAGGGTACGATAATCGTATCCGTCCACCATGGTCTGTCCATTAATTTTCACGGTGTATTTATTAATTCCAAGATCCATATCCGGATAGTTACTGTTGGTAATCGGCACTTCTGATATTTCAACCGGAACAATTGCGGAAAGTTCATCCACCAAAAGTGCTCTCTTATCTCTCAGCTCATTGGCATGTCCACCATTGATTTCCACCTGTGATTAATCTGCTTATTAATCAATGCAATTTTCTCTGCAATGGAGTTTACATTATCTACAGTAGACTTAATCTCATTGTTTAAGGTTCCCTGTAATTCCTGAAGGTTCGTAGCAACTCCGTTAAAATAGGTAGCAAGACTCTGGGCGCTTCCGATAAACTGCTTTCTTACATTCTCATCAAAGTTCGTATGCTGTGTGGTATCCAGATTATTAAACATGGTTTTTAATAATGTGGAAAAACCCTTTCCGTATCATCATCTGTAAAATATGTCTGAATCTGTTCCATATAGTAAAGACGTTTCTGATACAATCCAAGGTTTCCATTATTATTCCAGTATTTCGTGTCATAATAGCTGTCCCGGAGTTGTGTGACAGAAACCGCATTTACTCCGGTTCCGGTGGTTCCGTATTTTGCATTGACACGCATTCCCTCACCGGCTTCTTTATTCGTTACCTGTTTACTGTAACCCTTGGTCTGTACATTGGATACGTTATTGGCAGCAGTATTTACAGATGCCTGAAATGCATTTAATGCAGATGCTGCTATATTTAATCCAAAAAATTGTGAAGGCATCCTCCCACCTCTTCTATATTACAATCCGTTAATTAATGTCTCTATCATGTCACTTACCACATTCATAAAACGGCTGGCTGCATTGTAAGCATTCTGGAACTGAATCATACTGGTCAGTTCCTCGTCAGAAGAAACTCCGATTACCTGCTGACGCTTATTATCAACGGTATTTACCGTGTTATTCAGTGTCTCTGACATGGTATTGTAAACAGAACCTGCTGTTCCTGTTTCATCAATCATCTGTGCATAATATTCCATAAAGGTACATTTACTGGTAGCATTCGGATTCAAAAGAAATCTCACTCTTCTTCCACATCTCTGTAAATGCGGTACCAAGCTGCTGCGCTACCTGTTTATTATTACTATCCTGTGTCAGATGCGGGATGTAAGATGGCTGGCTGATAATTTCATCATTTACCTTAAGGCTGGACAAGGTATACATTTTAGAAATATCTGTTGCACTTTCCTCATTGTATACATAGTATGTCCTGGTATTTCCAGCCGCATCCGTTACATTCACCTCTGTATAGCGATCCGTTCCTACCCTGGAAAAAACAGCTCCTGTGGCGGAAGCTTTCCATCACTTCCTACTGCGCAGTTATCTGTATCTAAAACTTTCATTCCTGTGTAATGGTAAACGCATTTCCATCTGCTGTTGTTCCGGTTAAATCTGTGCCGGCATATTCTACATTCGGACAGAAGATATCATTGATTGCTGTAACCAGTTTATGTACCAGCTGGTCTAATTCTGCTTCTGTAGAAAGCATTACAGACATTCCTGCATCATCATTATATTCCTGACGGGATTTTCCTTCTATATCACGGTAATCTGCCACATAATTTCCACGCTGCATTACCAGTGCCTTCAATTCTCCGATGTCAGTGTTATAAGCAGATGAAATATCTACATTAAAGTTAAATACATTTGGCTGTCTGTCCACGATTCGTATCTGACATCTGCGGCCAGTATGGTGTAATATAACCGGTCTCGTCATCTACGCTTTTTCCCATCTCATATACCTGGGCACGATTTACGAAATCAACACCTTCTATTGAAACAAATACAGTTCCATCGTATTTCTCATCATAGTCGATATGAACCAGACCTGCCAGTTCGTCCAGTGCGTTATCCCGCTGGTCTCTTAATTCCATTGCAGTCTCGACTCCACCAGCCTCGATTTTTTTACAATGTTTTCGTTTAAATCATAGATTTTTCTTTCCCAGTTCATTAATCCGGTCAATATCTTTGGAAATTTTTGTATTTAAATTATTCTGATAGTTCTGTAAACTTGTGTAAACGGCTTTCGCCCGGCTGATAAACAGACTCGATTTCTGCATTACAAGGTTCTGGTTTACCGAATCAGACGGATCTTTTGGAGAACTCTTCAAATGCAGTATATAAAGACGAGATACTATCCTGGAATGCTTTCTCCCTCCAGCTCCTGAAAATAAGTATAAATTTCATTTGTTGCAGAGTAGCATGCGGAATAAAAAAAAGACTGTCTTCCAGTCTCTGTCCGATATAATTTATCTAAAAATATATCTCTTGAATGAATGACATCTGCAATACTTACACCAAGTCCGGACTGCTGATTACTGATTGCTGCATTTTTATCAAATGTATTGTAATGGCGGTCCGCCTGAATGACCTGCTGGCGCACATATCCGGTTGTGTCAACATTCGCAAAGGTTATTTGCTGTCGTATTCAAGGCATTCTGGCTTGTCCGAAGTCCAGAAGAACCAATATATAAACTTCCCATTCCATTTGCCATGGTACTTTTTCCTCCTGCCTACTGTTTCGTGTCAAAAGCGCTGCTTCCTAACAAATCTCCGGTATTGTATGCAGATTTGTTATAATTTGCCGTTTCCGGTGCCTGTCGCAGGCTCTTAAACAAGGTCAGGTCAAACTCCACCATCTCTAAGGACTGTTTTATCAGTGCCTGATTCTGTGTGTTTAGCTGTGCCATTTCCTTTAACGTCCTGTGAAGCTTATCCCGAAGTGAAAAATAAGGCGGCTTTGTTCTTTTGGCTGTGATTCCAGTATCTGTATCATGATCTCAATGGTAAAATCATCCTTTGATTTACCCAGTACATCTGCCATATCCTGTAAGATAGTTCTGCGGCGCACTTCATATCCATGAAGCACATCTGTCATTTCCTGCTCCATTGCAGTAATTTCTTCCAACCTCTTTACATTTCCGGCAACCAGTACATCTGTCTTCTCTTTTGAAAGAACAATCAACTCCTGATATTGTTTATCTTCCTGCAGAAGTACATCTGCCAAATCCTCCATTAAACTAGCCACGGCTTTTCCTCACTTCTTCCTTCTTCATTTCGTTTATATTTTGCCAGTAACATACTTGCAAACTCTCCGGAATCCACATCATATTTTCCTGACTGGACACTTGTTTTCAGTTCTGCGACTTTATCTTCCCTGATATCCGAAGCTTCTGCGACTGCCTGTTTTGCGATCTGATAATCTCTTCCCAACTGGGAAATCTGCACTTCATCCCTGCCTGTGCTTACACCATATGGCTGCTGTACTTTACCAGTCTTACTTGTTTTATATATGGATGCGATCTGGTTATAAGCTTCTATACGCATAACGGCATCTCCTTTCTTCCTTGAAATGATTCGCATTTCTGTTGTCTAATCTATTTATCGGACGTTTCTTTGAAAACTTAGTGCAATTTTAAGAAAATATTTTTTCCTCCTGTTACCAGTCTGTAGTGCCTGCCTGCAGCAGCTTCTTGCGTAAAATAGCCCCGGCATCACCGACACCGGGGGTTATTTCTTTTTATTTTCATTCTTATATAATATCCTTAATGGATAAAATGTGACGTTTCATATTTTCAAAATACTGATTCATCATGCGATATGCATTTTCCATGCTGCAATAATGATTCTCTGCAAGATTAAGAAGAAGTGCATCCTCCACCTGGTAAATTATCTTATCATTGATATGGTACTGTAATGCTCCTTTTTCTACCTGAAGATACTTTGTCTTAATCTCAGGCAGTCCCAATGTTTCATTGAGGCTGCTTCCTCTTGCATCTTCTTCCAGTAATATGGAGAGGTTTCTTCTGGAAAGGTTATAGATATGAGCATGTACCCTAAATCCGATATGCAAATCGCAGTCATCATATACTTTAAATCCTTCATCACTGCCTGATATATCCATAAAATGCACATTCAGTTCCTTCATAATTGGTTCTATTCCAAGCCTTGCATCCGGGAAGCCTCTATGGCAGACAAAGTATATTTCACAGTTTCCAAAGAATCTTCTTACAAACTGGGTCAATTCTACTGCCAGACCCCAATTCGCCATGTTTCCGCAATCCGAAATACAGATTTTTCTACAGGATGTCAGCCCTTTTCCGGTATATCTTGTAATTCCAATATGTTCCAAATCATACCATGCCGGACCAACCTGTCATCGCTATATTATCGTAACCATTGTTGCGCAATACATTCACGGTTGCAATATCCCTGCATCCCATCTTCAGGCCTTTTTCCGTTGCTTTCTGAAACAGTGCCCCTCATAGGTTCTTCAAATTGATAACTATACTGGCTGACCACATCTGAATTGTGTTCCCACCATCCCATGCCAAGGAGCATAACTGGGATTTTAATTTTATTTAAATCATCTGTAACTGGTGCCATCCTTGGATAAAATCCATTACAATATCCAGGTCCACCGGCAAACACTAAAATATCGCAGGCATTTATTTCTGGAAGTTTTTTCTTCCAGACTCTGATTTCGATAATATTCCACGATTTCACTGTCTGGATAAAAAATATTTCAGTAATGAAATTGCCCGGTTCTTTATCAAAAAATCGCCGGCATTAATAATTGCTCCGTGTAATACAGCTATTTTCATCTCCGTCACCTCTCTTCTTTTATTTTACGTTTCCTTTTTAATAGTATCTGTAACTTCTCACCGGATGGCTTGCAGTATACACGATTGACAGGATTAAAAACAGTACACTGATTCCCGCCAGCACAATGGTTGCAATTGCAAAGTCCTTTTTTCTTCGTCTGTAAGCCCTGGAATCCACACCAGAATTCCAGCACAATTATAATTGCTCCGTATGCAATGCCAAAGAAGGATAACAGCAGTCCCACCAAGCCGATTACAAAACCTGCAATTGTCCAGTTCTCCCGTGTCTTTCTGGATTTCTCCACAAACTGATTGGCACTGTTCTGCGGCGGAATATATCCCTGCTGTGGTGGCATTCCCTGTTGTATCGGTGCTCCCTGCTGCATCGGTGCTCCCTGCTGCATCGGCATTCCCTGCTGTGGTGCCAGACCCATCATATCAATGCGATGTAGTTCTATAAACAGCGGTTCTAAATCATCCCGGAAAGATTTCTTTTGGGATGGCACCTACAAAAGCCTTCCAGTCCTCTTGGTTTCTCAAAAGAAAGTTCCCATATATGCCAGCACTATTACTTCTGTTCCATGAATGTAATATTCTATAGAACGTTTTCCCTTCATCCACGGGTCATTGAAGAAATAATAATTGGCATTTGGCTTTGGTATCTGTACATACTGGTTGGCTGCCAGATAATTCTGAATCACCTGGTTAATCACCGCCGGTGCCGCATGCACGCTAAATCTGTATTCTGTTTTTTCTTTGCTCATTTTTCCTTCTCCTTTACATTATGTAAACCGTCTTTATTCCATCGGGCATCCCCGGCGTTCCGGTCCTTCCATGCCGCTTACATACCGGGCATTGAATTCCATATTAATCTCCCGGAGTTCCTTCTCTCCATCAATGTATGCCTGATACATTTCCACGATTCCGGCACTGCAGCCGTCACAGGTTGCAGAAATATTTCCCAAGGATTCTGCAACAATTGCCTCACGTTCTTCTTTTTTGTTGTATCTTTGATTAAATATCCGCTCATCCTTATTCTCCTTACCCAATCACTTTTACACAAACAGCTTCTTCACATTTTCAGCATCAAAGGTTACGGATGGCACATGGTCTACTTCGATCTGATAAAGGGCATTGGCTGCCAAATGTTCTGCTGCCTGCTCTAAATCACGGATACCGGAAGTATGCTTAAACTGCTCTACGATTGCATCCAGTCCATCCTCTGTTACAACACATTCACCCTGATGCAGGCCGATTCGTTTTAATACCTTCGGCAGTGCAAACCGGGAGAAGATAATCTTCTTTTCTTCTGATGTATAATCCGGGATATCAATTACTGCAAAACGGGATAAAATCGGTGCACTGATATCGGCTTTATTGTTAGCAGTAGCAATCGGATAAACTCCCACGGTCGGAACCATACATTCCATATAGTTGTCGGTAAATCCAAGGTTATCCAACAAGGTTAACAACACATCTGCCGGGTTTCCATTTCCCTTGCCGGATGCTGCTTTATCCAACTCATTGATAATAAATACCAGATTGACTCGCCAGCCATGGAAAATGCTTCCAGGATAATGCCTGGCTTTGCATTGGCATAGATACGGGAGCTTCCGGTCAGCTGCTCCGGGTCATTGATGGAACTCATATCCAGTGTTGTCCAAGGCAGCTTTAAGATTCTTGCTACCGCATAGGCTATCTGGGATTTTCCGGTTCCTGCCGGTCCCACCAGAAGCAGTCCATATGCCGGCAGGGTATGGGTTCTGTTAATCTGAATGATGGTTTCCATGATACGCTGTTTCACCTTCTCCATGCCATATAACTCTTCATCAAGAATCTTTTTCTTGCTTCTACCGGATCAATTGCCTCAAAATAATTGCTCTTCCACTGGATATTCATCATAATAGACAATGCTCTCTGGGCATGACGGCGTTCCTCCGGTGATACCTCATGGGAGCGTGCTACTGTGTGGCAGTTTCTTCTCGCCCAGAGAGTGATATAATGCTTAACTGAATCGCTGAT
>VOFJ01003101.1_pt1 | contig 49441 bp, 66 predicted proteins | sample 5384081 | NCBI WGS metagenome assembly VOFJ01 (sample SAMN12384729, study PRJNA508395) | human gut metagenome | isolation source: healthy gut I | host: Homo sapiens
CGCAACCAGTTGAATTATTCGCGGGTGAAAGTTTAACCAATCCTCACCTTATGGCAGTTTCAGCGAATATACCCGATTAAATCCTTACGTAAAATACAAAGATGAAGACGGTAATTATATTTATGAACTGGAAGCAGAAGACAGAAGAAGCAATACAGGAAGCTATAAATTTTTATTTACAATCCATTGTATAATACGACATTGGATGTCAGGAGATGAATCGCGCTATAATGACCTGACCAACCTGTTCGGCATCGACTGGCAGATTATCGAAGGGCTGCGGTTGAAAGGCAGTTTCTCTTTCACGTTGCAGAATACTTCGGCGGATGTCTTTAAACCGGCAAAGCATACTGATTTTGCTACTTATACTGGTGACGATTTTGACCGCCGGGGCTCCTATTCGGCTTCCCGCGGGGATGTGTTCGATTATGACGCTTCGCTGGCGTTGAGTTATTCCTGGCAGGCAAACAAACATGTCATCAATGCCAATTTAGGATGGAGGAACGCCAAAACAGAGCCGGACGAAAGAGTTTTTCCGTTATGGCGGAGGGCTTTCCGAACGAACGCCTGGATTACATCAGTTTCGCCACGCAGTACCAGAAGAACGGCTCTCCCTCGGGTAATGAGTACACCTCCCGTCTGGTGGGTTTCCTCGGCAACCTGAATTACAGTTGGGACGAGCGTTACCTGTTCGACCTCTTTCCGTGAGGACGCCTCCTCGCAGTTCGGTGCGGACAAGCGTTGGGCACCGTTCTGGTCGGCGGGTTTGGGCTGGAACCCTGCACAATGAGCATTTCATGGAAGGCGTGGATTGGCTGCAGCAATTACAAAATCCGCGGTTCCTACGGTCTGACGGGTAGTCAGAACTACGATCCATACCAAGCAATCACAACGTATGAATACCTCACCCAAGACCGTTACCACTTTGCCGTGGGGGCTATCGCCAAAGCAATGGGCAACCGTAACCTGGCTTGGCAGCGAACCTGGCAACAGAACTACGGGTTGGATCTGACCTTGTGGAAAAACCGAATCGATATCTCTGCCGATTATTACATCAAAACCTCTAAAGACGTATTGACAGCTGTTACTTTAGCCCCATCTCTTGGCTTTTCTTCTTACATGGACAATCTGGGAGAGGTGGAAAACCGCGGATATGAATTGAGTTTGCGAGCTACATTAATTCGTGACCAGTCTAAGAAGATTTTTTGGAGCGTGAATGGCTCGGCTATCCACAACAAAAACAAATTACTGAAAATTTCGAATGCTCTGAAAGCTTATAACGAAACCTCGGATAGTGAACTGGATAAAGAACCTAACACTGATGGTAAGAAATCGGAAGTCAACCGTCCTCGGGTACGCTATGTGGAGGGGGCTTCTATGAACTCTATTTGGGTGAATCATTCTTTGGGAATCGACCCTGCCACCGGTAAGGAGATTTTTGTTGCCCGCAACGGTGACTTGGTGACTGACTGGTCGTCTGCCAATTACGTTATCGGCGGGTGTACCGATTCGAAGGTGGAAGGAACATTCGGAAGTAATTTCACTTGGAAAGGTTTGTCTTTGAACATGACATTCCGCTATCGTATCGGTGGGCAGATGTACAATCAGACTTTGGTGGATAAGGTACAGGATGTAGACCCGCGCTACAATGTGGATAAACGTGCTTTCGAACAACGCTGGCAAGAACCGGGAGATAAGGTGCGGTTCGCTGCTTTCCGCACTGAATTAAACGGAATCAATGTGGCTTATGTGACCCGTCCTACTTCGCGGTTTGTAGAAGATTACAACTATCTTGAATTGGCAACCTTGAATCTTTCTTATGAATTTGGCACAGCGAAATTACAGCGATGTGGCATTAAGCGGCTAAAGGCGATGTTTTATATGAACGATGTGTTCCATGTTTCCAACGTGAAACAAGAACGAGGTATCGATTACCCGTTTGCCCGGAATTTCAGTATCGGTTTGCAGGCAAGATTTTTAATAGCATAAAAACGAAACAAGATGAATAAGAAATTGAGATATATGATGTTATGCCTGTCGTTGTTTGCCTTTGGATGCAATGACTGGTTGGATGTACAACCCAAATCGCAAGTAAAAGAGGAAGATTTGTTCAGTTCCGAATCGGGATTCCGCGATGCATTGACGGGTATTTATGCCTTGATGGGAAGGGTAGAAACCTACGGAGGCAACAGTACCATGGGATTTATGGATATGCTTGCGCAGACTTATAGCAAAGTGGACTACGATTATGAAGATGCCTTGAAGTATAATTATAAAGAAGAGCATGTCAAGGGGATTGTGGATACGATGTGGAGTTCAATTATAATGCGATTGCTAATTGTAACTACTTGTTACAAAATATAGAAAAAAAGGGTAGCGTGATGAGCGAGCGTTTACGTAATGTCGTGGAAGGTGAAGCCTTGGCTTTAAGGGCTTTTTCTGCATTTCGACCTGTTGCGAGGATATGCTCCTTCATACAAAATGGGCAAAGATGAACCCGCTGTTATTCCTTATGTACGGGAGGTGACGAACAGTCCGGTTGTACAATCGACGGTAGCCGAGGTTTTGGAATACATTCTTACAGATCTGAAAAACTGCTCAAGCATTGCTGAAACCGGTAGATCCGATCGGACCATCCTTTTGCAGAATATAACGATAAACTAGAATACGGAATGGACGAGTACATCACAGATGACGGTTTTTGGCTTTATCGGAAATCGCGCTTGAACTATTACGGAGTGACGGCTTTGATGGCACGAGTGTATCTCTGCCAGGAAAAATCTGACCGATGCGTTGGCATGTGCCCAGGAAGTGATTGATTCCAAGCGATTCGAGTTTATGAATGATTCAATCAACAACGTATACGCTTATAGGAACCTTTCGTATATCGAAAAAATGGCACGCCACGAGTATGTATCTTCCCTCTATGTATATGATTTGAAGGAAGGCCGTTCCGATTTGTTTTTTAAGAATCTCGCAAGTTGTGAATGTGTTATTGCAGAAGGACGAAAGGCTTCAATCTATTCCGGAATGGGTCAGGATCTGGATATTCGCAGCAAAAATTGGTTCGAAACGCCTGCCGGTTCTGCAACGGAATATGTAAACAAATACATGAGAGGGACCCAGATTCCTTTATTAAAACTCTCGGAAATGTACCTGATTGCTGCCGAAGCACGGGGGGGATATCCGTTATCTGGAAACCTTGCGGGCCAATCGGGGATATGCTACCGATCCGCTACCGGCAGGGGCGAATTTTACAAGACGAGATAAACCAAAGAATATCAAAAAAAAGAGTTTATTGCAGAAGGGCAATTGTTTTATTACTATAAACGCCGGAACATGGCTATTTTGCCTATCACGTCTACCAGCATGAATCGGGCTACTTATGTACTCCCCGTTCCGGATAACGAATTGGAATTCGGTAACTTTAAACAGAACTGATTATGAAAAAGATATTTTATTTAGGTATACTCCTTGGTTTGCTGTCGGCTTGCCAAGAGAATAAAATGGATGGTTTCGACAGCAATGGAGCGGTTTATTTTCAAACTAATCCGTCTGACTGGAACAATCTGGCGGATAGTGTGCTTTACTCTTTGCCGGCAAAGATGTGACAGAAAAACACTTAACTTACAGGTAAACCTAATGGGAGAGGCTGTCGGTTACGATAGGAAATTCCGCTTGGTTGTAGATCAGGAAAAACGACAGCTAAAGCAGGAGTACATTACCGAACGTTAGAAGATTTTTATATCCTGCCAAAGGATGCCTATAGTGTTCAGATTCCTGTGATTTTACTTCGGGGAGATGCTCTTATGGAAAAGAGATTCTTCAGCTGACCTTGAAATTAGAGGCTTCAGATGATTTGCAACCAGGCTTGACCCAACGGATTGTGACTAGAATATTGGTAACCGATATGTACATGAAACCTGCATATTGGGAGCGGCTATGGATGTGGGGAGATTATTCCGTCAAGAAGCATTCACTTCTCTTGGAACTATTTGAAGTAGACATTTTCCGGAAACAGTGGATGAGTATTATGATGATTACTATCTCTGGTCAGCCCGTGCGAATATGATCAGCCAATATGTTGAAGAAAATTATCCGGTTTTAGATGAAAACAACCAACCGATAGAACCGTGGTTTGAAAGTTAAGAAATATGAAAAAGAATAAAGGAAATAATAGGTGTATTGCTGTTGGTAACAGGAATCGCCTGCACAGAAGACAAAGGGAATTACAATTATACTCCTTTGAATGAATTAACCATTAACGGTATAAATAAGACGTATGTAGCAGAGATAGACTCCGTGCTTTCCATCTCGGTAAACATTATTGATGAAAAAGGTTTCCGGGAAGACGATTACGAATATTTGTGGTATGCCTGGCGGACCAGTGATGCAAAAACTACGGATACGCTTTCGTTAAAGAAAGATTTGAATGTAAAACTATCGATTGATGTAGGCGAATACACCTTGCGTTATGTGGTTACGGAAAAAAGCAAGCGGTGTTTTTTTTTCGAGTCTGAAATAGACCTGAGTGTTATCGATAAATATTCCAAAGGAGTTATGGCTCTGAGCCGGATTGAAGGAGACTATTCGGATATCACCTTTATCAATGTAAAGAACACGGTTACCCAACATGCCTATAAACAGGCCAATGGCAATTCGGTAGGACGTCACCCGAAAGGAATCTTTTTTATATTGGAGGAGAAGATGATGTTAAAAATGTAGTGTTGATATCAACAGAAGAAAGGACTATCACAGTGGAACCGAAAGATTTTACGGATTTTATGCCCCTTTCCGAATGGTTTTACGTCAAACCGGAAGGAACAATCGTGGAAGCCTTTGCAACAGACGCAGGTAAATGGTATGAATATCTGATTATTGATGGGAAGGCTTATAATCGACGTGTATTCTCTACCAGAGATCCTTTTGGAAGTTCGATCCTAAAATCAAAGGAGATTATCATTTAGCTCCGTTTTCGCTATATGGTGCAGGAAAATTTTTTCTATGAACGGATAAAAGATGTTTCATATATGACCGCTATGGAACCATGATGGCTCCGGAAGCATTGGGAAGTGCATTCAATGCCAACGATATGCAGATGGATATGTCTTTACGGTACAGCCATCGGAGAGAACTTACGTGCTGTCATGGTCGATGACAACGGTAAACGATATATGATTTCAGGCAAGGAAATAGACGATTGGGATAGGGTTACCTACGAAGATATTATTCAAATCGTTGCAGAGAAAAAAACTCGAAATGAATTATACCGGTGCGGCAGAAGCCACTTGTTTCGCCATTTCGACAAAGGAACCCGACTTTTTGTATTATGCTTACGGAAATAAAATCAAATGTGTAAGTATGCTTACCGGTAACGAACTGTCGGAATATACAATGGTGCAACCGGTAGATTACATGGAATTCGACAAAAGTGAAAATCCGGACCGTTTGTATGTGGCCGTAAGTGACGGATCGGGCACTACCGGTAGCGGTTCGATTTATTACTTGCAAATGAATCCTCAAGGCGGAGGAGCATTACTTCCGGTCAAAGGTGGTGAATTCAAAAAATGTGTGTGGTAAAGTGGTAGATTTCGAATATAAAAAATAGAAAATGAGATTTTTATTTATTGTATGGATATTGGCTGTTTGTTCGGGTTGTCAACCTGGACAGACAGTTCTAAAAGGACATATTGAGAATTACCGGGGAGAATCGGTGTTCGTGAGTTGTTATGAATCAAATCTACAGGATACGTTGAAAGTTGACGCTTCGGGAAATTTCTCTTGGACACCTTCCGGGACTGGCAGTCAGGAATACGGGATTCGTGTCGCCGGTTACCAACCGTGGAGGATTCCGGTTTATTTAACTCCCGGCGACCGGGAAGAACTGGATTTATCGCTCTTGCCGGATAAAACGATAAAAGTGAAATACGCCGGCAACCGGGCCACTGAAAACGAATATCGGTTGGCTTTCAGCAGACTGGACGAATTAAGGATTGGTTATGATTTGGAATCACGGAAGCTTTCTTTTGCTGACTATAAAGCTCAATTGGAGCCCATAGAACATGATTTGCAAATCTTGCTGGAGCAGATTGACGACCCGGAAATCAAAGCCCATTTCAGGCAGAAACAACATTTATGGTTTCAGAACAGACGAACGGTTTATGCTTCAGTATTAGCCATGAGGTTAAGGGGAAGGTGAAGCGACACCGGACGAAAATTTCAATGCTTTTTGTGCAGTCGTTGGATGTGAATGATCCGAAGGAGTGTAACGAGTACATGGTTTATGAGATTATCTATTGGCAGCAGGCTCAGGATTCCGCATTCAGAACGGAAGAGCGGAAAATTGACTATCTCAACCGGCTTGACCATCTTGTCAGCAATCAAGAAATGAAAAATGAATTTGCCACCAAATATATGAAAATGGCAATCAGCGGTGAATTAGGACGACCTTTGGATAAGGAGATTAAACGGTATAACGAAATTTGTACCGATGGTACCATGCGCAATCCAGATAGCTGAACAATACAAAGAATATTTGCGGGTATACGGCAATCTAATGCCGGGGAAACCGGCTCCCCGACTTCGAACTGATCGACGACAAAGGGGAAAAGTGCCGCTTATCGGATTTAAAGGGCACCTACGTGTTTGTCGATGTCTGGGCCACCTGGTGTAAAGGATGTGTGATGGAAATTCCTTATATGGAAAAATTGCAGGAACATTTCGCTAATGACAAACGGATTACCCTGATCAGCATTTCGTGGGATTATACGCAAAAAGTTTGGTTGGATTATCTGAAAAAACGTCCGGCTACCTGGCCACAATATATGGTAGACAAGGAAAATATGGACGTGATGAAAAAGGAATACCGGATATCGGGTATTCCACGCTTTATGCTCATCGATCCGCAAGGCTGCCTGGTTTCTTATAATTACGAACGACCTTCGCACCCGGAATGTGTGAAGATGTTAGAACAAAATATGAAAAATAACAGATAAATAGATAAAATCATGAAATTTTTGTTTATCATTTTGGCTTTGGCAAGCGGATGGTATTGTCAGGCACAAGAAACAATACTGAAAGGACACATCCGGAACTATAACGGGGAAGAAATATTTATCCTGTGCAGGGAAACGGAATTTCAAGACACTCTGCAAGTAGATGCTTCAGGACACTTTGCTTGGTCACCAAAACTTACTGAAGGGCAGATTTATACCCTGAACGTAAAGGATTACGAAAGGGAAAGAATAGAAGTAAACCTTACTCCAGGCAATCAATCGGAGATAGAATTAACTCTTTTGCCCGATAAAAAAATGATAGTGAAATTTTTGGGCGACCGGGCTGCGGAAAACGAATACCGCATGGTTTTCAATCAGTTGGAAAATTCAAGCCCGTGGAACACTGCCGATATCAAGTCTCTGACTTTTCTCCCATACAAAAAAAAGATGGAAGAAATCGAAAAAGGAATGCGGCCTCTGTTAAAACAGGTGGAAGACCCGGAAATAAAAAAAAAGCAATTCCATAAGGAGTTACATTTATGGTATCAAAGGCAATTGACCATATATGGCTGGAATTTGTCCGAACGCAAAGAAGGGAATAATAGAGATACCGACTATGATGCTTTCATAAAAAAAGGTCGATTTGAATAACCCGGAAGAATGCGATGATTTTGTAATTAGCCGGGTGATCGACTGGCATCGTCAACAGGAACCGCAATTCGGTCATAAAAATAGATATACTAATGAGCTGGATTGGTTAGAGCGATTGGTTAGTAACCGGGAAATAAAAAAATTGCTTTGCTACACAACAAATGGAAAGGCGTATTTATTATGCTTCCGGAGAATCGTTGGAAGAAATGATGAAACGTTACCGTCAAATATGTACCGACGATTCGGTACGCCAACAAGTGGAAGCCAAATACAAAAAAAAAATATGTACAAGCATTCGGCAACCTGATGCCGGGCAAAATTGCACCGGATTTTGAATTAATCGACCGGGAAGGGAAAAAAAATGTCGCCTGTCAGACCTGAAAGGGAAATACCTGTTTGTCGATTTTTGGGCCACCTGGTGTCACGGATGTGTGCTGGAGATTCCTATATGGTTAAATTGCAGGAACATTTTGCCAATGATGACAGAATCGCTTTAATCAGTGTTTCTTTGGATTCAGACCAAAAACTCTGGAAAAAATTTCTGGAAAAAGATCCGCCGGAATGGGCGCAATATGTATTGAGCAAAGAAGCAATGCGTTTCATTCGCGAGGCCTACCGTATGCCCGGAATCCCCCGCTTCATGCTGGTCAATCCGGAAGGGTATCTGGTCAATTTCAAGTATACCCGTCCTTCCGATCCTCAATGTGCCGAATTAATTGAACAAGATATGAAAGATAACAAATAAAAAGAACTGATTATGAGATATTTTTCTTATTGGATTACTAGCATTATTATCCTTGGAAGCATCGTCGACAAATAGCGTAAATCCCGCACACATCCGAGGAGTTGTAAAAGATTTCAAGGGTGGCGATGTCATTATGATGATTAACCGTAAAAAAGAAGTCGTACAGGTAGATGACAACGGAGTGTTCGACTATACAACTACCCTGAAGGAACCGGGCAAAGCCATATTATTCTTTGAAAAAGTATGAATATATTCTCCCGCTTTATATTGAAAATGGCATGGAAGCATCGCTTACCTTTTCTTTCGTAGAGAAAAAAGACAAGAGTAGCCTACTGCCTTACGACCAGGAATTAGAATATTCAGGGGATAATGGAGATTGTACTGAATTTATGCAGAAGTATGAAGCTTTGTCGCTCTATAATGTGTGGCCTTTTTCGCGTATCGATACGATGTCTTTTGCCCAATACCGGGAAAAATTCCTGGAAGACATGGACAGAGTCAAGTCGGAACTGAAGGAAGTAAAAAGTCTGGCATTCCGCCGGATGATGATGGCTGAGATAGACCGCAGTATTCCGGAGAGCTTGTTCCGTTTTGCCTGGTCGAAACTGAAAAATGATGCTGACTTCGAGCAATTTGCAGAATCTTTCGATCGGAACGATCCAGATAATTTGGGCATAGCCGCGAAATACCTGCGTCACTATTTACGTCATCATCCCGCACCGGAAAGAGAGAAAGATATCCATTACCTCAATAGTCTGAAACAAGTATTTTCCGATCAGGAAGTAATCAATGCCTTTGCAGATGAATATATCCAAAGCTATTTGAAACAAGCTCCGGACAATATGGAAGAGGTATATAAGCTTTATTCCAATATCTCCACCAACCCTGAAGCCCGAGCCTTAGCAGACGACATGTATGCCCATTACGTCAAGTTGCGCAAGGGGCGCCCGCCATCGATTTTGAAATGACGGATGCCAAAGGGAAAAAGTTCCGGTTGTCCGACTTCCACGGCAAGGCGGTTTATATCGATGTATGGGCAACCTGGTGCGGTCCGTGTTGTGCAGAAATACCACACATGGAAAAACTGGCGGCCCATTATGCCAAAAAAATAAAAAAATCGTTTTGCTCAGTATCTCTTTGGACAAAAACAAGGCCAAATGGGGAAAAAGAAGCTGGCAGAGGACAAACCGCAATGGAGACAATTCATCTGCCTGGATGCATTTGACTCTGAAGTATGTAAAAAAACTATGGCATTAACGCCATCCCGCGCTTCCTGTTTTTCGACAAAGACGGCAAAGGTAATTTCGTTGGACGCTCCGCGACCGTCATCTGCAAAGATAACCGAATATATAGACCGACACATCCGGTGAGCGGCAGGTTAATAGTGAGGAAACTGAAAAGTCGAATACTTTTCAGCTCCTCATTTTATCGACAATTTTACATTAAAAATCAACCGCATCACAATTCATCGATTTCTTTTTGCTGTCAAGCCCGTAGTTTGGATGATCACATCCAAAGGCAGACCTGTCTTTTGAGATTACAAGCAATTTTACACCGCATTTCTGTTTCGCCTTTCGCTTTTCCCGCTTTCATGCCTTCCTTTATTCCTTCCTTTCTGCCCTCCTCAATTCCTTCCCTTATTCCTTCCTCCTTTCCCGCTTCTCTACCTTCCCTCAAACCTCTCCTCCAACCGCTTCCATATAACGTTTTTCGACACTGATAATATCCCAAAATTTTTTCATAGCCTAACAATTGGGCATCGGTAAAGGCAGATTCTTCCAGAACGGAAACTGCTTTTTTTTATCTCCGGATTTTCCATTAATTCAGCAGGAATTTCCGGGTTTGCTCATTGATTTCTGTCAAGTAACGCAACCACAATACCTGCATTTTCTTTTCAGAATAATTACAGGGATTGAATTTCGGCAACTCAACGAAAATCAAATGAAGACCGTCGATTACTTTTTTCGGAATGTTCGACATGAACCATTTTATAATAATGATAGAATCCCTCTAATTCCGGCTCAAAGACTTCATTCACAAGATTAAGCGAATACACAAGCTGCAGCAATTCATATTCTTCTCCGGTTTTTACTTGCCGGACATACGCTTTCGATGCATTGAACAGCACTCGTTGCTGAAACTCCGGCGACCATACCATTTTGCATCTCAACAAGGTACTGCCTTCCGCGTTTATCCTTGCAACGCACATCGACAATGCCGTTCTTCCGCAACGGGTTTTCGGGTACCAGCTCGGCAGGAAGATACTCGATCTCCATGACTTCTTCCTCCGGCTCCAAAGGCAGTAAGGCATTCAGCAGACTAATGACTAAATCCGGATGCTCACCGAAAACTTTTTAAAAGTCAAATCAGCTTTAGGGTCTAAATATCTCATGACATCTAAATTTCATATCCATACAAATATAGGGAAAGGCAAGAACAAAAGCAACAAACTTGTTTTGATTGATTTTTACCGAACCATACTATATATTATGTAAATATACGAAATAATTTTAAATATACAGGATATTCTTCCCACGGCTCTTTCATTTTTTACCTGAGGCAGGATTGACTAAGACAGGGCAAGGGATGCGTAAAAGGATTCGTATTCTTAAATCCATATTAAATACAGATCAATAGTTAAATAAACTGGTTTCAATTTGGATTTAATTAGTTTTATAATGGCTAATATATAGAGGAATCCTAAGGAAAGCATGGACAATGGAAGGTTAGCCTCTTTCTAATCGAAAAGCAGCCGGCCAAGGGCATAGAAGAACAGATTTTTCTGCACCGGACCCCTATCCGCCTGGAATGGAATTTTTAATTAACACGACTTTTTAAGTGAAAGAACCGTGATATTCCCTCAAGATAAGATTACAAATAACAAAAATTTCATGTACATTTGTATTCAAATATCAGGAGAATGATCTATGGGAAAAATCAATTTTTTAATTCTATTGTTTGCCGCAGTACTTTGTTGCAATTCTTGTAAGCTTTATAAAGTAAGTTATTCCACGACAGGAGCTTCCATCAGTCCTGACGTAAAGACCTTTTCCGTGGATTATTTCCCCGAATAAGGCTCCTCTGGTAGTACCTTATCTAAGTTCGCTGTTTACCGAGAAACTGACAGATTACATGCGTTCCAAAAACAGGCTTGAGTCAATTGACCGATAACAACGGAGATATTCGTTTCGAAGGCCAGATCACCGAGTACAGCCAACGGCCCATCGATATCCAAAAGATGAAATCGCAGCCTCCAACCGGCTGACGATCGGAATCAAAGTAAAGTATACGAATACGAAAGGCGATAAATACGATTTTCTTCTACGTTTTCCAACTATGCCGATTACTCGACCGACGCTGATTTCAATTCCATAGAGGAGAGCTTGATTATAGAAATCCTGGATAAGATTATCGACGACATATATAATAAGGCACTCGTCAACTGGTAATCGATCGGCAGAAGAATGAAAAAGTGAAAAAATCATAGAATTTATACATCATCCTGAAAAATCAACAATGACGATCTACGGGAATTACATACACTCGTAGAACGTTATCCTTTATTTTCAGACGGCTCGTATTCTATATTTAAAAGCTTTATATCTTCTGGGAGGTGTCAGATTTCGCAGCGAACTAAAAGCTTCGACCGTCCATCTTACGGATCATAAGCAATTTTTCAGGTACCTGAACAATCAGATCGGTTTCGAACCCTTGGGTTCCGGTACGGCAACCCCTAAAAAATTCGCTGAGTCATATTGTCGACGAACGTATCCGTGAAATCCATGGTCATACCGTCGTTCACAGCCAGGGTATTCCGGTCTGTCAGACTACCGAAGAGACAACTACCGGATGCGAAGAAGACATCATACAATTCAATCTCCGGCAAAGGGAAGAAAACGGCCGGAAAACGATGAGAAAGAAATCATTTCCAACCCTATCCGACTGGACGATGTACCGGGAATAATCGACGATTATTCCAACTCTACTCAAGAGGATAGGTCCGAAGCGAACCATTCTGCCACCCCGTATGCCTCCCCCATCCAGCCCATCGATCTGAGCGGAATACAGGGCATCGTAGATGAAGCCCCCCGTCCTGAAAATAATTTCTCTATCGATGTCGATCTGGACGAAGAAATAGCGGATGCACAGGAAGAAAAACCATCGGTCTCTCTCGATACTCCCGAAATCATCAGTGGCGGATACCGGCTGACCGACCAGCCTCATACCGAAGAAACCGTCATAACAGAGAAAGAATCCCGGAAATCCCGAAAGAAAAAAAAGACGATCTCATCGAGCGTTTTATTCAGTCTGAACCCATCATGCCCAAAATAACTCGGCCTCGACGGATAACAGGGATCTATCTAAAGAAAATCCTTATATCCAAGAGGAATTATTCAGCGAAACACTGGCAAAAAAATATATGTCAAACAACATCTGTACGAAAAAGCAATCTCAACTTATATAAAATTAAGTTTGAAATATCCGGAAAAAAAGTGTTTACTTTGCAGACCGAATCGAAAAAATAAAAAGAGAACATTAATAATAAAGAGTAATTATGTATACGGCAATTTCTGTTTTGATATTCATTATCTGCGTTTTATTGATATTTGATTGTATTGGTACAAAACTCCAAAGGCGGAGGCTTGGCTTCTTCATTTGCTTCTTCTAACCAAATCATGGGAGTAAGAAAAACGACCGATTTTCTTGAAAAAAGCAACCTGGACGTTAGCCGGAGGAATGATGATCCTGTGTGTATTGGCCACCTTTTTATCCCCAGAGGAGAAAATGCAGTAAAATCTGCTATCCAGGAACAAATCGAAGCTCAGCCTGTTCAGCAACAAACCATCCCGACTTTCCCGACCAATCCGGGAGCCGGCGAAAATGCCCAGGAAACAGGAGCTGCAACACCCGGAGAATAATTCCATTAAAACTTAAAATAGAATGTCAGTATGTCAGTCATACTGACATTTTTTTGCTTTTCTGCCAAACCCTTTTTTCCCCTATTTTTTATCTTTTATCATTTTTTCCTCTATTTTTCAATGATTTACATTTTCTTTCCTCCTCTTCCTTTCTGTCGTATTTTTTTTGGCACAAAATATGATAAGAAGGAAGGAAATGTTGTAACATTCAACCTTACAACGACGTTGAAATATTGCGTATTAATTTGAAAATAAAATCATATTATAAACTTTTAAATTTTTAACATTATGACACTGAAGACCGTACTTAACAAGGTAATTGTTGAGCCTGTTGAAGCAGAAACTGTAACTAAAGGAGGGATCATCATCCCCGACACAGCACAAGAAAAACCCCAGAAAGGTACAGTTATCGCAACCGGTAAAGGTAAAGCAGACGAACCGATGGAAGTAAAAAGCAGGCGATACTGTTTTATTCGGAAAATATTCCGGTACAGAAGTTCATATCGACGACAAGAAGTATCTGGTCATGAACCAAAGTGATATCCTTGCAATTCTTTAATTGTAAATTGTAAGTAATCCCAAAAATTAAAATCTAAAAACTAATTTGTTATGGCAAAAGAAATAAAATTCAATATCGAAGCTCGTGACCTGATGAAAAAAGGGGGTAGATGAGCTGGCAAATGCAGTAAAAAGTAACTCTGGGACCGAAAGGCCGGAATGTAGTCATCGAAAAGAAATTCGGAGCTCCCCATATCACCAAAGACGGTGTCAGCGTAGCTAAGGAAATCGAACTAGCCGATCCGTATGCAAATATCGGAGCACAAATGGTGAAAGAAGTCGCTTCCAAGACCGGAGATGATGCCGGAGACGGTACGACTACCGCTACTATCCTGGCCCAAAGTATCATCAATGTAGGGTTGAAAAACGTTACTGCCGGAGCTAATCCGATGGAATTGAAAAGAGGTATTGAAAAGGCAGTTGCTGCTGTCGTAAAAAACATCTTGAAGGACAAAAAGAAGAAGTAGGTAACAACTTTGAAAAAAATCCGTCAGGTAGGTCGTATCTCTGCCAATGGCGACGAAACGATCGGTAACCTGATCGCCGAAGCAATGGAAAAAGTCGGCATCGAAGGAGTAATTACCGTTGAAGAAGCCAAAGGAAACCGAGACAGAGGTAAAAACGGTCGGTGGTATGCAATTCGACCGTGGATATATTTCTCCTTATTTCGTAACCGACAGTGAGAAGATGATCTGCGAATTCGAAAATCCTTATATCCTGCTTTATGACAAGAAGATTTCTTCTATGAAGGAATTACTTCCGGTTCTGGAACCGGTAGCACAATCAGGTCGTGCCTTGTTGATCATCGCCGAGGATGTCGAAAGCGAAGCCCTGGCTACTTTGGTGGTCAACCGTTTGAGAGGTTCTTTGAAGATTGCAGCAGTAAAAGCTCCGGGATTCGGTGACCGCCGGAAAGAAATGCTGGAAGATATCGCTATCCTGACCGGAGGTGTCGTCGCTTCGGAAGACAAAGGAATGAAACTGGAAAACCTGACTATCGATATGTTGGGTCGTGCAGACAAAATAAGCATCGACAAAGAAAATACGACGATTGTCAAAGGGGCCGGTAAAAAAGAATTTATTCAGGAGAGAATCGAGCAGATCAAGAAATTGATTGAAAATTCGACTTCCGACTTTATGATAAAGAAAAAACTGAAAGAACGTCTGGCAAAACTGTCAGGGGGCGTTGCCGTCCTGTATGTCGGTGCTGCTTCTGAAGTTGAAATGAAAGAAAAAGAAAGACCGCATCGATGACGCTCTGCACGCAACCCGTGCTGCCAGCGAAGAAGGTATCGTACCGGGAGGTGGTGTCGCTTATATCCGCGCACAAGCAGCCCTGGAAGGTCTGAAGGGAGAAACCGAAGACGAAACTACCGGTATCGAAATCATCAAACGTGCTATCGAAGAACCGTTACGTCAGATTGCTTATAACGCCGGTGTCGAAGGTGCTGTCGTTGTCAACAAAGTACGTGAAGGTAAAGGCGATTTCGGATACAACGCCCGGAAAGATATCTATGAAGATTTGAAGAAAGCCGGTGTGATCGATCCGAAGAAAGTAACCCGGGTAGCCTTGGAAAAATGCAGCTTCTATCGCCGGAATGTTCCTGACTACCGAATGTGTATTGGTGGAAGAGAAAAAAAAGATGAACCTGCCGCTCCTGCCATGGGTGGCGGAATGCCGGGAATGATGTAATAAAAAATGGTTCAATACAAAGGAAGCTGTCTGCGTTTGCAGACAGCTTTTTTTGATTAATTACCCGTATATTTTTGATTAGTATCATAATACCCACTACTATTCGTAGGTAATCTTTTCAATTCTACTCCTTGCCAGATAATTTTAAGAATAATTTCTCCATTAGCCGTAAAATTTATCTTATTTCCTGATTTATAAGCACTACCACTTAAATGATTATAACCAATAAAAAGTATCCCCAAACCCCGTATTGTAAAAAGCACTATTAGTTACAGCAGGTACAGTGATATCCAAAAAACATCTACCCGTCCATCAGAATTCAAACCAGAGATTTTAACAATCCTTTGCCCACCACTTTCATTAGTTGACTTTAAACGAGGTAACATGTCAAATTGTTCAGAAACTAGTGTTCTAATATTTTCAGATTGCATATTCTGAATATATTTCAACACTTTTTCTAGCTCTTCAAACGAAGTTATAGCTTTCAAATTTTTGACTACTGACTTGTCTTTCACATTTTTCCACATTCTCCCATCCATATTTGGAAAACAACTTATCGTACTCCATTATTTCTGAAGTGTCATCCGATATGTTTTTTGAACAAGAAATGGAAAAATAGTGATATCACCATTAATACTAAATACAATTTTTTCATCATTTTTAAATTAATACTTATCTATTTGACAATGATATGAAAACATTTTATTATACCCAATAGTGAATCCTCGGAAAATATTCGAATATTTGTCCTCCCTTTTCGGGAAAAGTTTAGGGAACACACCGGCAAAAACGGTCTTATTCCTGCGTATTGTTTAATTCTTTCCTAAAAATCTTAAAAATATAAGTTCGTAATATTTTCGTAATCTGAATGAGTTTCCTATTTTTACAGTCGCAAAATTCGGAATCTTAAAAAATGCAAAAATGGATTATGGAATCTTTGATGTACTGAAGCTCATCGGATCGCTTGGTGTATTCCCTTTTATGGAATGAAACTAATGAGTGAATCTCTTCAGAAACTGGCTGGCAACAAAATGAGGCAGATATTGACAGCCATGACTTCCAATCGTGTTACGGGTGTACTTACCGGCTTATTTATTACAGCCCTGATACAAAGTTCTTCGGCAACGACAGTCATGGTCGTGAGTTTTGTCAACGCCGGATTGTTGGACCTGGTCGGCTCTATCGGTGTTATTTTGGGAGCCAATGTCGGCACAACCATCACCAGCTGGTTGGTTGCGGTGTTAGGACTGGGAAAATTCAGCATGAGCGATCTGGCTCTTCCGATTATCGGTTGTTCACTGCCCCTATTGTTTTCACAAAAACGTTCCCGCAAAACCTGGGGTGAAATGTTCGTCGGTTTCGGTTTGTTGTTTTTAGCCCTGCGTTTTCTGCAGGAATCGATGCCGACCGATTTGCACACTCTTCCCGGAGTAGGAGAATTCATACAAAAAAATCAGCTTTCTGGGATTCCGTTCCTGGATGATCTTCCTGCTTATCGGTGCCGGTTTGACTACGATATTTCAATCCTCCTCGGCTACAGTTGCTTTAACTTTGGTGATGTGTTCGAAAGGCTGGATCGGTTATGAAGATGCTGCAGCGATGATTATGGGTGAAAATATCGGAACGACTATTACCGCCAATCTGGCAGCAGCAGTGGCCAACGTACAAGCCAAACGGGCAGCCCCTAGCCCATTTTATCATCAATGTATTCGGAGTGATCTGGTTATTCTGATATTTACCCCTTTTTGAACTTCATCGGAGACTTGTGTGTCACCCTGCATCTCTCGACTTATAATCCCAAATTTTCGGACCCGAAACTGTTGAACGAAGCTTTCTCACCGGAAGCCCGGGCCGGAGTGACCGCTTCTATAAATGCCGCCATGCCGCTTGTATTATCTCTTTTCAACACCTTGGCAAAGGGGATCAACGTGGCTATTCTGATTTGGGTTTACCGAATATCTGGCCCGGATTGTCAGCCGGATTATTCCTCCCAAGAAAGGGGAAGAAACTTTTACTTTGAAACATATCAAAATCGGTTTGTTATCTACGCCGGACGCCTCGCTTTTCCAAGCCAAACAAGAGATCTCCCTCTACGGGCAAAGTACGCTGGAAATGTTTCACAAAACAATCCAGGCTTTCGATATGCCCTCCGGAGAATATGAAAAGAATTCGATTATCTCCAGAAAATGGAAGACGAAAGTGACCAGGTGGAAGTTGAAATTGCCGATTACCTGACCAAAGTTTCCGAATCCAGACTAACCTCCGAAAACTCCCAACGGTACGTGCGATGTTTAAAAATCGTATCGGAAGTGGAAAGTGTAGCCGATTCTATTTTAAATGTCGCCAAAGCGATTTATCGTCGTAACGAACAGAAAATCACCTTCCCGGAAGAATTGTCCAATAAACTCAAACATATGTTTGCCTTAGTGGATGAATCTATCGTCGTTGTATGTGTGCCAATCTGGCTACCGAATATACCCAGGTAAACGCCAAGAAAGCCTATGAACTCGAACAAGCCATCAACGATTACCGGACCATTTTGAAACAGGAACACCTGATGGCGATCGAAGAAAAAACGATACGAATATTCTATGGGTATTCTGTATAACGACCTTTTCTCCGAATGTGAGAAAATCGGAGACTATACGATAAATGTCACACAGGCAATGAAAGAAATCGGACACGAAGAATAAAATTTCATTACCTTTGTCACTCAAATAATATTTTATAAGATTATGGCACAGGAAGATGTATTCAAAAAATTAGTAGCTCATTGTAAGGAATATGGGTTTGTGTTTCCGTCTTCAGATATTTACGACGGACTGGGAGCTGTATACGATTACGGACAGAACGGCGTGGAACTGAAGAACAACATCAAGCGCTATTGGTGGGATTCGATGGTCCGGTTACACGAAAATATCGTAGGAATCGACTCTGCCATTTTCATGCATCCGACCATCTGGAAAGCTTCCGGCCACGTAGATGCATTCAACGATCCCTTGATCGATAACAAAGATTCTAAGAAAAGATACCGGGCAGACGTTCTGATCGAAGATCAGATTGCTAAATACGACGAAAAAATCGAGAAAGACGTTGAAAAAGCCCGGAAAAGGTTCGGGGAAAAGTTCGACGAAGCCTTATTCCGGGAGACCAATCCTCAGATTCAGGAACACATCCGCAAAAAGAGAAGCTCTCCACGAGCGGATGTCCAATGCCTTAAATGCCAATGACCTGAATGAAGTACGTCAGATTATTCTCGACGAGAAAATCGTCTGTCCGATCTCCGGCACCTGCAACTGGACGGAAGTACGCCAGTTCAACCTGATGTTCGCAACTGAAATGGGGTCTACCGCAGAAGGAGCCAGCAAAATTTACCTGCGTCCCGAAACAGCTCAGGGAATCTTCGTCAACTTCCTGAATGTACAGAAAACCGGACGCATGAAAGTGCCCTTTCGGTATCGCCCAGATCGGTAAAGCTTTCCGTAATGAAATCGTCGCCCGCCAGTTTATTTTCCGGATGCGCGAATTCGAACAGATGGAAATGCAATTTTTTGTACGCCCCGGTTCGGAACTGGAGTGGTTCAAAAAATGGAAAACGACCCGTATGCGTTGGCATCAGCTCCTGGGATTCGGGGAAGAAAACTATCGTTTTCATGATCACGAGAAGCTGGCCCATTATGCGAATGCCGCCACCGATATCGAATTCAAATTCCCCTTCGGTTTCAAAGAAGTGGAAGGAATTCATTCCCGTACGGATTTCGACTTATCACAACATCAGCAATATTCCGGTAAAAAGATTCAATATTTCGATACCGAACTGAACGAATCTTATGTGCCTTATGTGATCGAAACCTCTATCGGTGTAGACCGGATGTTCCTGCAGATTATGTCGGCTGCTTATTGCGAAGAAGACCTGAGCAAAGACGGCAAACAGGATTCCCGTGTCGTACTGTTGCGCCTGCCGGCAGCTCTGGCCCCGGTAAAGATGGCTATTATGCCACTGGTGAAAAAAGACGGGCTTCCTGAAAAAGCGCAGGAAATCATGAACCTGCTGAAATACGATTTCAACTGTCAATACGACGAGAAAGACTCTATCGGTAAACGTTACCGCCGTCAGGACGCTATCGGTACTCCTTTCTGTATCACTGTCGACCACCAGACTCTGAAAGACCATGCCGTCACTATCCGCGACCGCGACACCATGCAGCAGGAACGGGTAGCCATCGATCAACTCTTCGGTATACTCAAAGAAAAATGCGATATGCAAACTTTGCTGAGAAAAATGACCGAATAGTCAGCTCATCGAGGGATCGGTTTCTTTGGTTAATGATCAGAATCACCGTCCTCCGGGTATACTTCGCGTAAGTGCTGTGAATTCTGACGATCCGGAAGAACCCTGTCGGAATAATTATAATACATAGAATAAACCCCGAAAGCCAGATAAAACTTTCGGGGCTTATTCTATAATAATTACACCGCCATGTAATAAGCAAATTTTAAATCGTCATTTTTCGGTAAAGTTAAATCACCACATTATAATCGGGATCATTTGTTTAAACTATTGATAATGTCGGTTTGCTTGTCATTATACAAAAAATGGGTTAAGGTATATGTCAGTTTTTCAGGGTTCATGCCGGAAGTGTTGGCTTCGAAAATAGGCTCCGGCTTCGTCGGAACTTCTACAAATTCCTCCCCATTGCGAACTCTGAGAATCTCGGCTATCTCCATCAGGCAGCAGCCGTTGAAGACACCCGTCTCAAGGTATTTGGAGAAGGCTTCGACAAGTGAAGCAAATTAAAAAATTTTAGTGAAGATTTTCTTTTTGAATTTAAACGTTCTACAGTATTAGTTGTTGTTGTTGTATACTCTAAAATATTTGAACCGATAGGGTCATAAATAAATCCGCCATGTTCATTAGATACAACACATAATGATTTAAAGTGCTTATTTTTTATAACTCCATTCTAATTCCAAATATTCATAATCCAAATGAATTAAATTATTAAGCTGTTGTCTTAGTGAGGTGAGCAGACTTTTTTCTCCTATAGACTCTGCAATTTCTAATCGCTTACGAATAGAAATGATTTCAAATTTAGGCAACACTCTTTCCCGAATGACGCAGGAATCTCCCCTTGATACAGTATCTCTCATCACTATGGGAGGTAAATGCAAAAATAGCAGGAGCATTGTAGGATAATAAGGAATCTATTATATCGGATTTAACAGTTTGAGATCCAATTATTCCTTTATAGGTATACCCTAATAGTTTCAAAAACGACACATCACCCCTATTTTCTTCATTGAAGCTATTTTTTAAAGCTTCGAGCCGGTCTTGCCAAGTTGTAGGTGTATTTTGTGAAAAACATACATTTGTATATAAAACACCTGATATCAAAATAACAAAATAGAATAAATTGAATGATTTTTTTTTTCCATACTTTTCTAATAATTTTTTTATTAGTTCAAATATATAACAATCCCAAATCAAAAAATAAACGACTAATTATCTTATTTTTCCGAACATTGAGCCCAATTTTCAGTAGCCTAACTATGGTGTAACTGAATATTTTTTATTATAGGAAATTTTTCAATAAATGAAATTACTGCTTATGAGAATTACCAGAAAATCTGTTTCCCGTCAGAATAGGTAAAAATGCGTTCTTCTCTTCCACGGCTTACATCCCTAAGCCAATAGAGCGCATTCGAAGGAGCCAGATACTCCAGAACGACATCCCTGGCTATTCGGGGTCCGCCAATCAGTTGCCATCCCTCCGGTCCCCCACCAATACAACTCGTAAGTGTCGCCCAATTGGATCATATTTCCATCGGTACGGGGAATAAAAAATCAGTTTACCGATGTTCACTTCCTTTCCGAAATCCATCCCCACCCAGGCACCACTTCCAGTCGGCGCATCGAAAAAGTCAATGGGTCTCCGTCGAATACCTTTTTCTCTTTCACATGGTTAGGATCATTAAAAACAACTTCCTTCCGTCCCTATAATTTCACCCACAATAGGGCGCATAGAATCTCTCTGATAAAATACCAATTCGGCAATATTACAAAGTCCGTTTTCGGCAGACAAATACCTCCAATAGCGCCAGGCAGTATCGGTAGTAACCTTCAGGGAATAAGCACTTTTCCACTCAGGTACCCGATAGATAGTAACCGAATCGCTGAAGTCCGCCCGATTGCCAGCCTGAATTTTTCCTCCTACAATCCGTCTTCCCATAGCATAAGCATTGTCAGAAGGAGGATATTTCCGGTAGAGTTTCAACTGTTGCCGATTCAACGTATCCCCTTTCAGGACAATTACCTTCCCGTCCGTATCCAATAAAAAAAGGACTGGCCAAGGGTTTCAGCCCATCGGAAGTATAGTAAACAGGCAGATAAACAATATCACGGGCTACATTTTTTAAAGAGGGCTTTTCCCCGGTGTATTCCGGCCCAATCGACCGGTACCCAATCTTCATTATCGAAAATAGTCAGATAAGCATAGTTTTCAGAGCATTTCACCGAAGAGGGAACTTCGATTTCCACATCGGAAGTGCGCATATATTCGGCTGTCACATCTTTCATAAAACAATTCTGGAAAAAATCGGGCACATCGCCACACTCCCGGTTCAATCTTTCCAGGTCACGGTTGATTGCATAAGTCTGCCTGTAAACTTTCCCTAACTTTTCTTCCACTTTATGAGGCATCCCCGGATCACTCTCCGTAGCCAGAAAAACTACATTTTTTTTCCCCTGTTATCCAACATCACATTCCAATAATGCCTACCGGACCTGACAGGCCATTGAGGGATAAAATCCATCATGACAGGAATCCCTTTCGAACGCATAATACTCAATCCCATCAAAGCATACTCCCGGCAAGACCCTCCCCTGGATTTCGGCAACAAGGAAGGAAACAACAGAGGAATTTTAGAAAAGGTTCGAGGGTCTGAAAACGAATCTGAGTCCCGATCTCCCGGTTTACCCAAGTTGCAGCCCAAAATGCAGAGTGACTGAGCCGGGGATGCCGGAGGTCTATCTGTTCTTCATAACCGGTAGCAAATTTTTTCCGCCAATCTTCCAAAGGTTGGTATTGTCCGACCGTATAAGGCAATATGTATTCACAGAAATCATCAAAACCGACATGTGAAGCCCAGGGTTTTTCCTCCAGACCCGAAAAGCACTATCGATATTGGCAATCAGAAAACCGGACTTTATCACCTTTATATCTTCCTGTACACGCAATCCGGATTTATAATACTCATGGATCTTATCGAGACTATCCTGCCAATTTCTCAAAGTATCGTTACTGAACACCGCATTCAAAGCCGCATAATAAGGCCCGATCGAATCGCCACCGATAGATAAATGCCCGGGCATATTTTCGATTAAAAGCGGGCAGCCTCCCACTTCAGGCTATCTTTATCCTCTTCGGAATAATGACGCAATACCCGTTCCAGTTCTATCCGATTTTCCCCGGCCCTTTCAAGAGCCGATTCCAAAACCGAAGGCCGGCAAGCCGAACACCCGACAATAATAAAAAAAGAAAAGATTCTAAATAGCATTTTACATCCGAAATCAAAATTTATCGATATCCCCTCTCAGCGACAGCCCATATTTGAATTACAAATATAATATTAAATTATTCTTCCAGAATTCCGATCATAATTTAACTAAAAGGATGTCTGGAAATATTAATCTTTTCAACCTTCACTACTACCCCGGTATAGATTACAATCAAAGAGAGATTGAACAATATATTTCCTGTCAGGATATATCCTTTTGCCATGCTCCCAAAAAATAGAATAATATACCGCCTGAAAGATAAAATAGGATACGTTTGAGCGGATAAGGAACCGGATAATATATTCTGCTCAAAATATAACTGACGATCACCATAATCCATTCGCTTCCCAGATGTGCCCAGGCCGTTCCGGCATATCCCAGACGTGGAAGTAATAATAAATTAAAAACAATCGTGCAAATCAATCCACTGCCGGTGACCAAAATGGCCAGACGGGTCTTACCGGTCCGCTTATACCAGAATGAAAGATTAAAGACTATACCATTTCCGATATTAGCAAAAACAAAACAACAGGGATAATAAATAATCCATCCCGAAAATCCGAACCGAGGATCAAACCAAAGAAATCGGAGAAAAGGGAAATCATTAAAAACAACAACATAGAAACGATCAAAAAATATTTTAACGTCTCCGCATTTGCTTTTCAAGAAATCTTCCTTTTTAAAATCAGCCAGAAAAAACGGTTCTGCAGCCAAACGGAACATTTGCACAAACAACAACAAAATGCCTCCGAGTTTAAGGGCAGCTCCATAAATACCTAAAGTACTCATTGCCGACTCTTGCGGCAGCAAATATTTAATAAATTGGCGGTCGATAAATTCATTGGCGGTACCCGTAACCCCGCTGATCAGCAAAGGCAACGAATAGATAAATAAAAGGCTGAAGCAATTTCCGTTTTATCCGAGGCCGGATTCCCCGGACGGCAGGAATCAGCATAAAAGCCGCTGTCACGCTAGCGATTAAATTCGATATCAAATAATATCCGGCACCATATTCTGCCGGGAAGATATTTTGCAGGTCTCTAATCCCAGGTATCACAGAATAAAAAACGATACAAAAAAAACAGATTGACCAGTATCGTAACGACCCGGATTTTCACATAGGCCGATGCTTTATTTTCCTCTCTTAACTTAGCGAATGGTAAGGCCGTCACAGCATCGACGGTTATAATACTTCCCATCAATAATAGATACGACGGAGTTCCGGCATAATCCATCACCACCGACAAAGGATGCAAGAACAATAAGGTGAAACCGAAAAAATAGGAGGCTCACTAATATAACGATACCCCAGGTGGTTTGAAATATCAATCTTTTCTCTTCAGAAGTTCCCGCTTTACCGGCAAAATGAAAATACCCTGTTTCCATCCCCATCGTAAAGCAGTAACAGGATAAAAGGAATGAGGGCATAGAGATCGGTCACCACCCCCATACTCACCCGTAGTCATAATACGAGTGAGATAGGGGGTCAATAAGTAATTAAGAAAACGGGCAATAATACTACTGATCCCATATATAGCCGTCTGTGCAGCCAATTTCTTTAACATACCGGTATTCTATGTGGGATGAACAATCTACGACCAGTTAACACCGGTCATAAAGTATGGCCCGAAAAACTTCTTTCACTTAATGGAGATGAAACAAAATCCAGGTTCTTCAAAGTTACACGAATTTCATCCCCCATATTCAGGTTCGAATGATAAAAATCCAACAATACGTTACCGGCGGTAATAGAACCCGCATCAACAGATACTTGACCTTGATTTATGGTTACAACAAAAGTGACTGCTCCCCCATCTATAAATGGCATACATATCGTATTGTTTTCTGTACAGACTTCCATTCCATATATTCCCTTATCACTCATAAACTCCTTTTTCTGGTTAAAGAAATCAGGCATAACAAACTCATGTACCGACTCAGTACCCTCAGAAACAATCCTCTTTATGCAAACTGAATCACCTATATTCAAAGAAGTTCTATCATCCGAAATATCTGAGACAATACATGCTAATTCATTCCCGTATTTATTATTACAAACAGAAATTACACCAGTATGATCGAACGGGATATAAAACAATGATTCATTAATACTTAATGCGGTCATATTTGCCATATATTACATAACTATATTATAAAACTCCTTTTTTCTTCAACTGAGCTTCTAAAAGATAAAAAATCTTTCAAATATTCATCAAGCATTTGTTGCTTCTGTTTTTCGGATAATTTTAGTGGATTAGGATCTAATTTTTTTTACACAAGTCGGAGACGAACAAACCTGCTCGTCTGCATTTATAATTTCGATCTCAATACTTTCTCCAATATGCATATCCGATTTTATCCAAAAAGTATCCAGGGCATCATCTCCAAAGCCTTTGATACCGGCAACCGATAGTTCATAGCCGTTCGAACTATTGTAAAAAAATAGTGACTGATGAACGGAAGTCAGGGGTAACAACAATTTCTTCTGACCTGAATTTTATTCTGAATCCTCTCATTTCAACACACCTTCTTTTGTTAAAAATTTTTAAGTTGATTATAGTATCCTAACATATCTTCATCTGTCATATTACTCATATATATGGTATCATACTCCATACCCTCAATAGCAGTAATTTTCACTTTGTCTCCTACAGCCAACTCTATTTTACCCCAATCCAACTTAACGCTGTTTTCTTTGTCTTCACCGAGAACAACCATATTGTCAGCTTCTACAAACACACAAACCTGCCCTTTCGGTGTGACGCAATTCATTATTTTTCCTCGAATATCTATTTGCAAACCTTTCATAACATATGTTTTTTGGCGCTTTTCACTTCAACACAACTACAACTTGTTAAAATACCTAATATTTTAAGAGGTTTTTCACCTTTATTGATGATTCCAGGAGTATAAAAATACGTTATCCACTTTTCTCACACCAGGCTGAATCATCGGAAAATGTTCGGAATTATTTCCACATTCAACAGAAACAAAAAGTTGTGATTCTTTCACTTAATCTTTATTTTTAACCCGATGAAAAAATTATTTTTACATAACCCCGGCATGATCATCCTGTCGATAACCCTGTTTCTCCTGACAGAAAGCAGCTGGCTGATCTATTGGTTCCGGATTGAAGAAAAAATTTTCGGAACGACATCAACCAGGCGATACATGCTGCTATTCAAGAAGAAGCATACAGGATAAATGAGGGAGGACGACAGTTTCGTCGACTTCAGAATAGAAAACAGAATTATCATGGAGTATACTCTTCGGGGACAACATTTCAGAATAGATACCCTGCGGAAAGAGATGACCGACTTATTCAACAAACAACGTTATGATTATAATAAAAAGTTGTGGAAACTGGACAGTATAGCCCACTATTTCCGGCATTTTTTGTCCGGTAACGGAATTACCCGTAATTTTCACGCGACAAGACCCGAACGGAAAGCTTATAGATCACTATCCCTCCCATCTATTGCCTCAAGGAGTTCCTGCTTTCGGCCCGCAGGAATTGGGTAATATCGAGAAAGACCAGCTGATGGCCTGGTATGATTTTCCGCTTATTTATTTTTGGAAGTATCAGAAATACGGAATTTTACTTTCATTACTTCCACTCTTCCTGGCTATTTATTATGGATTCCTGATCATAAAGAAAGAATGCAGGGAACGTAAGAACTTACGCTATATCGAGAAACAAGTTATTTTTATCCATGACCTGAAAACTCCGCTATGTACCAATCGCGATATAGAAGGCAGGATCCTGAAAAATCTGGCCACCTGGCCTCCCGAAAAAATATATGAAAAACTACAAATCAGCCACCACCAATCGGAGCGTTTATTAAAAGAAATGCAACAAATCACCATACAGTCGGCAGGACGCTGGGGAGGAGAAAAATAGAAAACCGGACTTTCGATTTGAAAAAAGCACTCGAAGAACTGATCGACAACTACCGGTGTGGCCAAAAAAGCCACTATCAATCTTGATTTTCAATTGAAAGATCCGGAAATCTTTGCCGATCCTTTTCATTTGATCCACCTGGTAGACAATCTGATCAGCAATGCGCTGAAATATGCCGGAGAAAAAGCCGAAATTCAGATTAGCTGTAAACAGGAAAAACCAAATAAATTACTGATTTCGGTCAAAGACAACGGACCGGGTGTTTCCACTCATTCCCGGAAACGTATTTTCAGGACCGGTTTTCGTTCCAATCACCGTCACCAGAATAGCCACGGTATAGGACTTGCTTATGTGCGTAAAATTGTGCGGCAGTACAATGGACACATACAGATAAAAAGCAAAAGAAAACGAGGGATCGGAATTCTGTCTGTCGCTGTGTCTGGATAAACCGAAATCATATAAAAAATCAGTTTCTTCTTCACACATATACCGCTATTTTTTCATTGCCTTATTACTGGCTGAAATGGTCTGGATGCTCAATTTATATTCAGCCGAACGGACTAATTTTGTAAACCACAAAAATCCTTTAATCGACGAAACGATTTTTAAAATGAGTAAAAATCTTTTCCAGATACGGGATACCGCCAGGTTTCAAAACAATTGGCAGGAGAATTCAATTACGATCACCCGGGGAGTAAAAAAGATACGACAGTAGAGATGGGCGGGATCGTCAATCAAAGCTATGTATATGGCCGTTTATCTTATGATCTTCGGGATTCATCCTGGTGTCTCGATTCACTTGTCCACTATTATAAGAAGAGCGACCTGCCATTTCCAATTTTTTCTTCATCCGGAAGGACGCCAATGGAAAAATCATCGACCGGTATCCTTCCGAAGATCCGAATATCTTCCTGCCGGCTATTTTCCGTATGCCCCTGGGGTATGTCGAGAGACACCGACTGGAGGTACAACTCGCTTATCCCTGGTTACAAGCCTTTGACCACCCACAAAATTTGGCTACTATTTGCCTTGCTATCGATCTTATTGTCGGGATGGTTCACCCATTTATTGATGGCGGTCGATCGCCGTCAGAAAGCACTGATCCATCTGCAACGGAATGAAGTACAACATTTCCTTCGGGAATTACAAGTACAACTCTGTCATTTACATGGCACAGAATCGGATCACCCCTCCCCGGCTATCCCTATATCCCCACCGATCCATGTCGAACTGTTACACAAAAAATATCAAACAATACGAAAATATGATCATTAAAATAAATTACCTGCTGGACAAATTAACCATACTCAAAACACATCCGATGATTTTATACCACGACTATGGATACTAAAAAAATAAAAATACTGTACGCAGAAGATAACCGCATCACCGCACAAGAAACCGGGGAAGCCCTGGAAGACAACGGTTATGAAGTAAAAACAGTCTTCGATGGCGACGAAGCCTGGCTCGCTTACCAGTCTTCCCGTCCGGATGTTGTCGTACTCGACTATCAAATGCCGGGAAGAACAGGAATAGAAGTATTTTTATTGATCCGGCAATTGGATAAAAAAAATTCCGGTACTCATCCTTAGCTCTTACACCGAACTATGTGCAGCCTCATTAAAAATAGGTACCAGTGACTTTGTCCGTAAGGACGGAGGTATAGACGAATTGTGTGCCCGGATCGAAGCAGCCCTGAATCGATATCCGGGACCGGAAATAACCGGCCACCCCTCAGAAAAAGTATATCAGCTATCTCCGACCAGCCGTTTCTACCCTGCAAACTCTACCCTTGAAATCGGTGACCAGCGTTACCCGCTCAAAACGATGCTCGCCGAATTATTGACTATTTTTGTCAAAATCAGAATTCCTTTATACCGGGAACAATCATTTGCAGAAGACTTTGGAACAATGACAACGCGTCCAAAATAAGTCTGTTACGGGATTTATCTCTGAGCTCCGGAAAATTCTGAAAACTGATACTTCGCTGAAAATCCGTTCTTCCTATGGAAAAGGGTATTGTTTCAGTACTCCCGAAAAATAATAGTAAACGGCTAATTATCAAGATATCACAAAGGGACACCTAATTTGCTAAATCTTATCGATCTTTATTCCTGAATTTCCCAATAAATCATCCATAGCGAGGGTTGCAGCATTGAAATCCCACTTTATACCTAATACATAACTTCATAAAAAGCAAAGGTGTTTATATACATATTTACCCTAAATGTACCTTTATAAGTGTAAATATGTATATAACTGCCAAAAATTATTCTCAGCTTATACAGAGTTATAAATTCTTTAACCAATCGCAACCTACTTTATAATATTTCCTTTCTACTTTTTCGCTCCCTAAAGCGTATATACTCCATAACAAAAATGAAAATGTAAAAAAACCAAATAGGTAGGATTATGAAAAAAAAGTTTTTAATCGTATTATTTTCTGTGTTTGTGGCAGGGTTTTATGCACAAGCACAAGCACAGAAAGTAAATGTCGTATCGGTATCGAAAGAAAGGGATATCCATAATTTCTATACCATGATGAAAGAAGCCTTTCCACTGGCTTACAATGACCCGGCAGCTCCACGCTTTATTTTCTTCGATGACAACAAAAATTTTATTTTCGGTGTCGGGGGATACGTTCAGTTGTCAGGAGTTTACGACTTTAACGGCGTAGAAGATTACAATTTTTTTACAACTTCGACTATTGCCATGAAAGGACATCAACCCGGTGCCAGTTACGGTATGACAGTCGGACAATCCCGTTTGTTTTTTAAATTAGTAGGCAATACGGATGTAGGACGTTTAGTGTCTTATATCGAAATGGAATTCCAGGGGCCGCAGAACACCCCGAAGCTCCAGCAAGCTTTCGTACAATTCAAAGGTTTTACGCTGGGACAAGCCTGGAGTACTTTCGGCGATATGACAGCCGTACCTACGACTATCGATGAAGAAGGACCGAGTAGTGGTATCGAAATCCGTCAGCCGATGGCTTCGGTATACTTACCATATCAACGATCGATGGCAATCTTCTTTAGCCTTGGAATATGCCAAAGCATCGTATACAACCGGGAAAAATGCCGAATCCATCCGGCAGAAAGTTCCGGATATTCCTTTGAACATACGCTATACGATGAAAAACGGGAGCCACGTTCAGGTAGGAGCTATCTTAAGAAATATCGGTTATAAAAATGTAGTGAAAGATAAGGATAAAATCAGAACCGGTTGGGGTGTTATGGGGAGCGGTAAATTAAATATCACCTCATCGACCAGTTTTCTGTTTCAGGCCGAATATGGTAAAGGAATTGCCAATTACATTCAGGATATCTCGGGTATCGGTTATGACCTGATCCCGACAGCAAACGACAATGGAAATCTGAAAGCTCCCGGTATGTGGGGCCTGTTCGGCGCTTTCCAACACAATTGGAATCCTAAGCTTTTATTCGACGATCACCTACAGTTATGCCCGGCTTGAAGCCCGCGGCAGCCTGGAAGGGGATACTTACAAATATGCACAATATGCAGGAGCTAATCTGTTATGGAATTTTACGGAATTCGGAACTACCGGCATAGAATATGTTTTCGGACGCCGTAATAATTTCAACCACGACTATGGTAATGCCAGCCGTATCAATGCTATGATTCAATATCGGTTCTGATTATTTACCGAAATAGATCGGCAGGAAGAAAGCCAAAAGGTTTGAGTTTATAAAGCTCATAAAATTAGTATTCCCCCTGCTTAGCACCTTGTTTATAGGACTTTCAGTCCAGGTCGGTCGCATTAACGACCGTAAGGAAATGACCGCAGATTCAGAAACTCTAAACTTTATGAGCTTTATAAACTAATTTAATTCTAGAATTATTCCGGTATTTGTTCGTCTTCGGTGTTCATGTTCGGTGACCCGGTCGCTTCTGTCGGTCATCTAGCTTTTTTCTTTCACTGACCGGCGGAACTCCTCACTTCGTTCGTCAGACACCACCGGTCGGGCGCTCAGAAAAAAGCAAGACGACACTCGCCAGAGCTCCAATGGTCTCCGAACACGATCACCTTCGACTGATCTTATCACTTCATGGAAAACGAATCAGGATCTGAAAAATAGAAATCACAACGGAATAAGGGTTTTCCATTCCTTATGCCAGAAATCGAATTAAAATCAAAGGTACTGAAGACGCTCCGATAAAGTAACTCAGCAATCCATATCACGATAGAGGTGATCCGGTATTTCATTTTACAAAACTTTCCTTATTCTTCCTTTGCTCTGTAGCGCAAACGGAAGATGCAGGGTTTTGTGCCGGAAGACCCTTGGAGCAGGAACGAGGGTCCGGTTAGGTTTTCCGAGCGCCCGACCGGTGGTGTCTGACGAACGAAGTGAGGAGTTCCGCCGGTCAGTGAAGGAAAGCCTTAACGGACCGTTCCAGGCGACCGGGTCTGACGACACAGAACCCGAAATCGGAATAGAAAGAAAAAATAAAACCTACCTTGTTTTCAGAACCCGCTAATCAGGTTTACAGGGCAAACGTCATTGCTGTAGCAACACCGATACTTCCTGACGGTCCTTTTTCAGCTGTTCGCTCAATTCGTCGATTCCGTTGAATTTCCGTTCACCCCGGATACGGGCAATAAGTAAAAGCCGGATTTCTTTACCATAGATGTCGGCATCGAAATCAAAGATATTCACTTCGATCCGCACTACGCCGGAACAACTGACTGTGGGGCGTACGCCAATATTGAGCATACCACGATATTCTTGTCCTTCAACCTTCACTTTTACAGCATACACTCCGGCGGCCGGCAATAGTTTACGGTCATCGTTCAACCGGATATTGGCGGTCGGGAAACCCATACTCCGTCCTATTTTATCACCGGCAACAACTTTTCCACTAACAGAATACGTATACCCCAGAAATTCATTTACCCGATCGATATCTCCGATTTGCAGAGCATTCCGGATTTTTGTGGAACTGATATTGATTTGGTTCTCTTCATATACTTCTTCCTGTTCGAGGTAAAAGTGATAACGGTCAGCTAATTCTTTCAGTTTTTCAAAAGTTCCTCCCGGTTTTTCCCGAAACGATGGTCATACCCCACGACCAAACCTTTTAAACCGATTTTATCGACCAGGATATGACGTACAAAATCTGCATATTCCAATTCGGCCAGCGAACGGGTGAATTGCAGGACGACCAGATGTTCCACTCCATAAGTGGCGAGAATAGCAGCCTTTTCCTCCAAAGTGGTCAAAATCCCCGGCCTTTTTCCATCGGATAGAGTACCTCCCGGGGATGGGGCTCGAAACTGATGATAACAGTCTCTCCCTTCAAATTCCGGGCCACTCTTTTCAGTGACTCGATCACCTGCACATGCCCTTTATGCACTCCATCGAAACTACCGATGGTTACTACCGGATTGACTATTTGTAAATTTTCGGTTCCGTAATGTATCTGCATCTCAAAAAGTGAAAAGTGAAAAGTAAAAAGTGCTGTCATACACCTTCAACTCTCCGGTTAGGAGGACAAAAATACGAAATTGTTATTATAGTGATAGCGGTTACACCGGTTTATTTGCAATTCAGCCTAAACCCATGTAACCGCTATCCGCAAAATATTCGGAGGAGTGATTATTCTATCCGCACTTCGATGTTCCGCAAGTTTTACAGATCAGACAACCTTCCTGATAAACCACCGGAGAGCCACAATTCTCACATTTTTCGCCGGTAGCCTCTGTTCCATTGGGAATATATTTCTTTAAAGGCTCTTTCGACGCCATTCTTCCAGGTATTGATATTTTCATTATCGAATTCCATAGAAGCCACCAGTTCTACAGCCTGATGCACCGGCATACCGTGGCGTAAAACCCCGGAAATCAATTTGGCATAATTCCAGTATTCTTTATCGAACTTATAAGACAATCCTTCTACCGTCGTTTTAAAACCCCGTTTGTTCTGAAACTGGAAGTCATACCGGGAATTTCCTTCAGCATCATAATGCTTGACGATCTTACCCGAAGTAACCGCTTTAGGCAGCATAATTCCTTTCCTCATCATCGGCGATACCGGTAAATATCTCATAAGGCCGACCGTTATACAAACCGATAAAAAGCAATCCATTTTTTCTCTTTGTTATTCTGGAAACGCACGACATCGGCATCCAGTTCCATCGGACGTTTTGCCGGCATTTCATTAGGACTAGTAGTCTGTTTTTTATCTTTATTAGACACCAATACACCGGCCCGTGAACCGTCGCGATAGACCGTACATCCTTTACAACCGCTCTTCCAGGCTTCGATATAAAGATTACCGACCAATTCTTCGGTTACATCCGAGGGTAAGTTGACCGTAACACTGATAGAATGGTCCACCCATTTCTGCACCTGTCCCTGCATACGTACTTTAGCCACCCAATCGATATCATTGGAAGTTGCTTTATAATACGGCGACTGTGCTACCAATTCATCGATTTCTTCGTCGGTATAGCATTTAGTGGTATCATAACCATTCGCTTTCATCCAATCAGCGAACTTGTGATGGAAAACGATAAATTCCTCATAGCTATCCCCTGACTCATCCACAAAATCGATATGTACGTTCTGATCGTTCGGGTTTTACCTTTCTTCTCCGTTTGTATACAGGCAGGAACACAGGTTCGATACCGGAAGTCGTCTGAGTCATCAGGCTTGTCGTTCCGGTTGGTGCGATCGTCAGACAAGCAATATTCCGGCGTCCGTACTTCACCATTTCGGCATACATGTCAGGATCGGCTTCGCGTAAGCGCTTGATGAAGGGATTATTCTCCTCACGGCGAGTATCGTAAATCTTAAAAGACCCTCTGTCTTTTTTGCCAGATGTACAGATGCCCGATAAGCTTCGACCGCTAAAGTCTTCTGAATATCCACAGCAAAATCGATCGCTTCTTCACTTCCATAACGCAGACCCAAAGCAGCCAGCATATCTCCCTCGGCCGTAATACCCACTCCGGTCCGCCGGCCTTCTCTTTCGCTTTCTGTTTGATTTTCTCCCATAAGCGAATTTCTACGCCTTTCACTTCTTCACTCTCAGGATCTTCGTGTACCTTATCCAGAATAGCATCGATCTTCTCTAATTCGAGATCGATAATATCATCCATTATCCGCTGAGCGATAGCTACATGTTTCTTGAACAAAGGGAAATCGAAAAAGGCCCCTTTAGTAAACGGATTCTGTACATAGGAATACAGATTTATAGCCAGCAGCCGGCAAGAATCATAAGGACATAAAGGAATTTCACCGCAAAGGATTGGTAGAAACCGTACGGTATCCTTTATCTGCATAACAATCGGGTACACTTTCGCGGATGATCGTATCCCAGAAAAGGATACCGGGTTCAGCCGATTTCCAGGCATTGTGTACAATTTTATTCCACAATTGGCTTGCATTGATCTGTTTCCGGTTTTTCGGTTCATCGGAATAAACCGGATATTTTTTGTTCATATTCTTCGTCGTTGATCACCGCCCGCATAAATTCGTCATCGATCTTCACGGATACATTCGCACCTGTTACTTTTCCTTCGGTCATCTTTGCATCGATAAAGCTTTCCGAATCAGGATGATTGATCGACACACTCAGCATCAAAGCTCCACGACGTCCGTCTTGAGCGACTTCACGGGTAGAGTTGGAATAACGTTCCATAAACGGAACTAAACCGGTAGAGGTCAAAGCTGAATTTTTTACAGGCGAACCCTTCGGACGGATATGAGACAAATCATGTCCCACTCCACCCCGGCGTTTCATCAGTTGCACCTGTTCCTGATCGATTTTCATAACTCCACCGTATGAATCCGAAGGACCTTCATTTCCGATCACGAAACAATTAGAGAGAGAAGCGATCTGAAACTCATTTCCGATACCGGTCATAGGACCTCCCTGCGGCACAATATATTTAAAATCCCGTAATACCTCAAAAATTGTATCCTCACTCAGCGGATTCGGATAACGGTTTTCTATTCTGCTAATTTCTTTGGCTAACCGACGATGCATATCATCGGGATTCTTTTCAAAAATATTCCCATAAGAATCTTTCAATGCATACTTATTCACCCAAACCCGAGCAGCCAATTCATCGCCGTTGAAATAATTCAATGAACTCTGAAACGCTTCTTCTTGCGTATAAGTATCCTTCCCCTTTGTTTCGTATTCATTCATAGCATATTGATTTAATAGATTTTTTTTCTGCATTAGGATATTGCAAATATATAGAAAAATAGATCAAAGATGATAACTTTTTCCATGATTTTTTCGACAAGTTTTCCAAAACAAACAGACAACCATTTATTTATCAACAAAATAAAAAGTTACCAACAGGTTAAAAGTTTTCCAAAATATAGTTTTGGTGAATAACAAAAATGAAACAAACAAGTATTTTAACAGAAATAGTTTTCAACAAGAGGACACCGGAACAAGCATCGGAAAACAGAGTTGTCAATTCAATTCTACAAGTTCCCGGGGAATCTGCACCCCAGCAACCGGCTATGCTCGAAGTCGATCTTGCAGATATAATTTTCGGAAAAGGGTAAAAAGAATCTCCTTATTCATAATGGAAACCGTCAGCACAACATTACCGGAATAATCGGCAACATCCGCAACTTCTCCTGTTTCTTCGGAAACCTGATCTTTCACTTCAAAACCGATTAATTCGAAAATATCATAACCCGATTCTTCCGGTTCCTGTCCCTCCAGCAACTCTTTTTCGAAGAGAACTTCACATCCGACAAGCCGTCCTGCCTGGGCTAAGGTATCGACATAGTCGAATTTTACAATATAAGAAGTATGATTACGGACCGTCAAGCCTTCATCAGCTATATAAAAAAGGAACCGGCGCTCCGTCCAAAAGGAGGAACACCGGTTCGTCTGCATATTTTTCGAGCAGATCACTATCGGTAGTAATAACCACTTCCCCTTGCAGGTTATGTGTTTTTGCAACTTCTCCGACTTTAAAGCAATCTTCCCGTGTAATCATTTACCAGAATCTTATTCAGCAGCAGGAGCTTCGGCAGCAGCTTCCTCAGCTGGAGCAGCAGCAGCTTCTTCTTCAGCTTTCTTAGCAGCTTCGGCAGCAGCTAATTCAGCTTTTTTCTTAGCAATTATTTCTTTCTTTTTGCAGCACGAACTTTAGCTTCGGCTTCCAAAGCAGCTTTAGCAGCTGCATCACCGGCCTGAGCCAATTTCTGAATTTTAGCCTGTATTTTAGCTTCTTTTTCTTTCATCCAGGCTTCAAATTTAGCTTCAGCAGCAGCTTCATCAAAAGCACCTTTTTTTTTAACGCCTTCCAACAGATGTTTTTTCAACAATACACCTTTATAGGACAGGATTCTTGAAGCAGTATCGGTAGGCTGTGCACCAGTCATCAACCAATACAAAGCTCTGTCGAACTTGAGATCGATAGTAGCCGGGTTAGTGTTCGGATTATAAGTTCCGATTTTCTCAATGTAACGACCATCGCGTGGTGCTCTACTATCTGCTATCACTACATGATAGAATGGACGACCTTTACGTCCGTGTCTCGCTAATCTGATTTTTGTAGACATTGTTTCTAATTAAAAAATTAATACTCTCCCCATACTGATAGGGATTGCAAAGATATATGAAAAAGCCGGAAGTAAAAATGAATGTCAAAAATATTTCGCCCGAGTATATCTAAAACCGAATATCCCCACTCTCAATCTTCTAAATACCTATATATTGGTATTTAAAAAAGTGAAAATAAGCTCTATTTTTGACCGAAATTTAAAAAATCGGAACAATGAAACATATTTTGTTATTTATCATGCTGACAACTATTACAAGTTGTCTATTGACATCCTGCAAATCCAAAACGACTCAATCGGCCACGTCACAATCCCAAATGTCACAATCCCAGATTCTGGAAGTGGACGACATATTGGCCCGGGCCGACAGTCTGACCGGAAAAACTTTCACGACAGAAGCGCTCTGTACGCACATCTGTGCTCACGGAGGCGGCAAAATCTTCCTGATGGGTAGCGACGACACCAAAACCATCCGTGTAGAGGCCGGCACGAAAATCGGCAGTTTCAAACCCGAAACCGTAAACAATCTGGTCCGGATAACAGGAAAATTAGTCGAACAGCGAATCGATGAAGCCTATCTGACCGAATGGGAAGCCCAGGTGAAAGCCCAGACTGCGGAGAAACACGGTACGACAGAGCAAGGATGTGCATCCGAACAAAAAGCAAGGGGAGAAGCGCCTGCCAACAGCATCGAAGAACGGATCACCAATTTCCGGCAAAGGATTGCCGACCGTCAAGCCAAAGAAGGCAAAAAAATTACCTGTCTTTCTATTACATTGAAGGAGATACATACGAAATTGTCGAATAAATTATGTCACAAAAATCATATTCTGATATCATCCGTAAATGGAGCAGGTTACTTCATCGTGACCTCTCCTTTTTTTTTGCCGGCATACTGATGATTTATGCCATTTCTGGCTTTATGCTCAACCCACAAAAAGGATTTCAATTCCGATTATCTCATCCGGCAAAAACAAATTCGGTTTACCGAGCCAATCCCGGCGAATCCCCAGGAAATAAACCGGGAATTTGCCGAAAGACTGTTAAAAACAATCGGAGAAGAGAACCGTTACCTGAAACATTATTCCCCTGAACCGGGATGCATCAAAATCTTCATAAAAGGAGGAAGTTCCCTGGTAATCCATACTGAAAGCGGAGAAGGGATCTACGAGTCAATCAAAAAACGGCCGGTTATCAGCTGGTTTAATCGCCTTCATTATAATCCGTCTCGTTGGTGGACTGTATTTTCAGATATTTTCATTTTGTCTCTACTGATAATTACCTTCACCGGTTTGATTATGATCAAAGGCCCCAAAGGTTTCTGGGGACGCGGAGGGATCGAATTCGCACTCGGTTTGCTCATTCCTATCGGGTTCATATTCTTTTTCCTGATTTTCAAATCGCAAAAAAAGTAAGGGCCAGATGCCATGCATTTCTCTGGGGACTGTCGGAAGATGCCAGTCTCCAGGTTGCATCAAGGCCGATTCCGTGCCATTTCATCCCGCCTCCCAAAGCCGTACAGGCAAATATACCTTTCGCAGGTCTGCCACTCCGGTATCCGCCCCGTAAAAATATCTTCTTCCGGAAAGAATACTCTACTCCTGCACTTCCCAAAGTACAAAATCCATAAGCCAATTCCTGATGGGCTATTCCTCCGGTACACATCACCCGATGTGCCCCCTGTTCCCAACCGGCACTCACGGCATACTCGATTTTTAAAGGCAGATAAGCCTCACCGATATTCGACAAGCTGCATTCCCGCCTGCCAGAAGTAAGGACGTCCGGCAAGCGAATCGCGATAAAACAAAGACAGATCACAAGCTACATATGTTGTCAACAATGTTTTTGGTCCAGGCGGAAATAGCGGCACGTCAGCCCGGCCGCCAGCTTTCCTCTCCAAGCATAAGCATATCCGGCATCCACTTCCAAGGCGTAAGGAGTAAAACGGCTCTGAAGATTTCCTTCTTCATCAGTCAATTCGACAATAGGCAGATTCAGATAACGCACTCCGGTAAGTACAGCCTGTCTTCCTCCGAATGTAAACAGCCCTCCGGCATCATGTATCCAATGCCGATCCGCCAAATTCCATCCCGGCATCCAGGAAGAAACCGCATAACCGGCAATAACCTTCGCATCAGCCAGGGCCCCCTGTGCCGAATTCCTGAACACAGCAAAAAAGCATCCGGTCCCCAGGCAACCCCGTTGCCTCCCAAAGAAGCTGTAACCGTCCCGGCCGCCGAATACGTAAACAAACCGGCATCAGCCACCGACTGTGCGGATACTCCGAATGCCTGACAACATATCACCAATATATAAAAAATACGATTCATTATTTCATTGTTTTATTAGAGTTCGGGTATAGGTTTCCTGCAAATATTTCAATTGTACGACATACGTTCCTTTTTTCAAACCGGAAAGGTCTACTTCCACCCGGAGCAAAAGGTCCGATCGGAGCATTCACCTTTTTGACCAATTGTCCGTCCAGCGTCGAAAAAGTCAGGTAAATAGTTCCTTCTACTTCCCGCCCCATCCGGACATTCAGTTTATCCATAACCGGATTGGGATAAAAGGTTACCTCTTGCCGATAGTCATGGGTCATCACCAAAAAAATCAGTTTCCCCGGCAAGCCCTTCAGCATCCGTCGCAGTGATTTTCACTTGGGAAAGACCGAATTTCAAGGGTTTCAGTCTAAATTCTCCCTGCCCGGAAGTTAAAGTCAAATAGGCCGGATCATATTCATAAGCATAACTCAAGCCTCCGGGACCTTCATCAGTAAAATGAGCGGCCAGCGACACCGTACGCACTTCCTGCAAGGAACCGAACCATACATTTTCAAAAAGGAGATTGCAAACGGGGACTCTCGTTCGGCTCCAGAACCACCGTAAATTCTTTTGGAAGCCATTGCCCCTCCGCTATCCGTCACTTTCAGACACAAACGATATGTCCTGGCCTGAAATCCATAATTACGTATTTTCACCGTAATCCGGTCATTCAGTTGTGTCGCTGCCGCCAGATGGTTTTCATCTTCCAATTCATAATTAAATTCCTGGTTTTCAGGATCTGAAATCCAAAAAAACTATTTCTCCGGTTTGGTTATACTTCAAAGTAAGCGCTTGTTCCTCATATTCAGAAGTAATCATCGGGGGTTCATTATGCGGCGACACAAAAGAAACCGTCGTAGTCCCGGAATAATGTCCCCAGGGATCAATAGCAACAATACCTACATAATACCGGGTTTCTCCCCGGATAGCTGTCAGCCGGCACGCCATCGTATCCCCCGACCTGCCCGACCCTGGGAACAGTAACCCGTACCGAAGCAACTCCTTCGGGTAACCGTCCGGGATCCAATTGCCCCAAAGGGTCTTCACTCCAACAAACCAAATACTGAAAAGGTTTGCCATCATCTTCATCGGCCGAGATCTGCCAGGTCACGTCAACCACTCCGGAAGTATTTCCGCAGTATAAGGTATCGACAGCCTGAGGAGCGATTCCCCTGATCTTCAGCAAGAGCCAAATAGGCATCAGCGGCCCCTATCCCCAATCTACCCGCATACCCGGATTATAAATATCGATGTCCCGGGTTCCCTGATACAGGTGAGCCAAAAGTTTTTCCGAGTAAATCCGGGCCCTCCGAATTGGGATACGATTAAAGCAGCGATACCCGAAACATGAGGACAAGCCATAGATGTCCCCTGCATATAGCCGTACTGGTTATCCGGTAACGTACTGTATACAGGGCATTCACCGTTATACTTCCTCCCATAGCCGTATGTCCCGCCCGAGCAGCGATATCGACCCAGTCGGCAAAATTGGAATACCAGCTTTTTTTGTAATCAGGAGCATAAGCCGCAACAGAAACGACTTTTTCATAAGCCGCCGGATAAGTCCGGTAATCTTTTATTTTCATTACCTGCAGCAAATATGACTACTCCTCCTTTCATCGGCCCTGTCTGCTCCCTCGTTCATCGACTCCGGCATACTGAATAAAATAATCGATCGCTTCCTGATCTGCCCGGGTAAATAAGTGATATTTTCATACCCCCAGCTATTCTGAGCGATAACCGCACCGGCATCCGCAGCATATTTGATCATTTCCGGGAAAGAAGCAGAAAACCTCCCGGCCATCTATCGTCCCGAACAGCTGACAACTCAACAACCATACTCCCGTATTTCCGCCATGTCCACCGGCAATACCGCAAACACCGACACCATTGTTATTCTCAGCCCCGATAGTACCGGCAACATGGGTCCCATGATCATCCGCTTCGATCTGATTCGTTCCATTGATAAAGTTCCATCCATATATATCATCGATATACCCATTCCCATCATCATCGACCCCCGGCTCTCCGAATAATTCTGCAGGATTTCCTACATTTCCGGTCAAATCCTCATGCCGGTAATCAATACCTCCGTCGATGACCGCCACAATCCAACTTCCCTCGACCCTTGATTTTTTTTGCCAGGCCGCAAATAAATTGATATCCGCCCCTGCCACAGAATTCGGTAACTCTCCGGTATTGGAATAATGCCACTGTCTGGATAGTTCCGGATCATTGAAAGGTGCAGTTCCATCCGAATTCCGCTCTCCGGCAGAGCGGACAGGAACCGTTCCCTCTCCTCCGGTATTACGGATAATGTATACCGGTTCTGCGATCTCAATCTCCGTTGTATCTCCCAATAAGGCGAGAGCCCGGGTCACAGGTGTCTGTTCGTCGAACTCGACCTCATACCAAAGATGCAGACCCGCTTTCCGGGTCCTTTCTTCAAATTTCCCGGCAAAGGGAAATAACCGTTTCATAGATACGATCCGGATATCTCCGGTTCCGGCACGGGTATATACCGCCTGCTCAGCTTTCCCGGCAAACCGGGATTTAAATTTTAAACGAAGGCGTCCTTTTTTGTGCCTGCATCCCGATCGGAGTGTCCTGTACAAGAAGTTTCAGATACGATGATTTCCTCCCGGGCACAGGCCATCATGAACAGTCCGAATACAGACAGGAATAATGTTCTAAATTGTATCATACAAAATTTCAATTAAGCATGCAGAAGTAAAGCTTTCTCTATCGATTTTGTAATCACAATTTTTAGGTATTTTAAACTACCTGACAAATCCGGATTTTCCGATTATTCTGGTAAATACATCCTGTCTTTACTCTAAAATCAAGTAATCATATCCCGTTATCCCAGTAAGAAAAAAAATAACAATAAATGGGGATTTTTTTTCTCTGACAGCTTTACAAACTTTGCGATCTCAAATTAAATTTTAATAAAAAACATGAAAACACTATGGGCAATCATTCTGATTTTTTGTTTTGACTGATAATCTGACCGGTCAAAACACAAGAAAGAATACATTCCCCATCCGGATTACAGTGTGCGATTCTATCAATCATGAACCCCTTTTTTTTGGCGACAATCAGCTTAACACAGGATAATCATAAAATCATTGCAGGAAGTAGCGACGCACAAGGCGAATATTTATTCCCCTCCGTTCAGACAGGAGTCTATAAATTGAAAGTCAGTTTTATCGGTTATAAAACTTATACCGACACCATCCGGATTACAGGTGATTTTTCCCGGCATATTCTGCTGGCTCCCCGATCAGGTTGTCATGCAAGAAGTTATCGTCACCGCCCGGGAGTCTCATGGTATGACTTCCTCCTCGATAATCGACCGCAAAGCCATGGAACATCTTCAACCTTCCAGTTTCAGCGATCTCCTGGAATTGTTACCGGGGGGACGTTCAGCGGATCCGGCCCTAAATCAGGTAAACCCGATTCGGTTGCGGGAAGCCGGCGAAGGTTCTTCGAGTTCCGACTACGATGTCGCTTCCCGCGGTGTCGCTTTTTTCATCAACGGTACACCGATCAATACCGGAGCCGATATGCTGTACGTCAGCGGTGAAGCAAGTACAGACGACCGGAAAAAAGAAGTACCGTAAACCGGGGAGTCGATATGCGCAGCATTTCTACCGATGGAATCGAACAAGTAGAAATCATCCGGGGTATTCCTTCGGTAGAATACGGAAATCTGACCAGCGGAATCGTAAAAATCAAACGTAAAATGGGAGGTAACCATTTCAATACCAGATTCAAAGCAGATGAAAGCAGCAAATTGGTTTACCTGGGAAAAGGATTCGAATTTCCGAAACGGCAAATCAAAATCAACAGCGATATCGACTGGCTGGATGCCAAGGCAGACCCCGGGACAATCTGGAAAATTACAAACGCCTGACCTTTTCCCTCCGGTTGGAAAAAAAACCTGGAAAACCGGTCCGTACAATGTCTTTACAGTACTCACGCCGATTATAACGGTTCGTTCAATACCGAAAAAATCGACCCGGACATCAATCGTCATAAAGAAGACAGTTACAAATCCAGAATCAACCGGCTGTCCTGGATCAATAATATCGAATGGCAATCGGAAAAACCAAACCGCATTTTTTCAATTCCTTATCTTTTAATAGTTCTGTCAGTTTTTCCAAAGACAAGGTCGATGAGGTACGCTATAATTCTCTCAGCCGGGCTATGGCAGCCCCGAACAGCAATGAAGCAGGTGAACATGACGGCGTCTTTCTGCCCTTTCAATTCGTGGGTACTCAAAAAGTAGACAACCGTCCTTTCGGAGCCTATGTCCGGTTAACGGGTAATTTCAGGTTATTTATAGCCAAAACAAGACAGGAACTGAAAATAGGTACAGACTGGCAGATGGATAAAAATTTCGGAGAAGGACAACTTTACGATCCCCTGCGGCCGGTCAACTACACCTCCATCTCTACACGTCCCCGCCCCTATAACGACATACCGGCAGGACACGACCTATCCTTTTTGCCGAGGATTATTTTTACATTACCGGTCAGTACCCATACCTTGGAAATACAGGCTGGAGTCCGGGCTTCTTCCCTTCTGAATCTACCGAAAGCATATAAACTCCACAACAAATTTTATTTCGATCCACGTGTCAACATGAAATGGCTGTTTCCCGCTTTCTTCATCGGAGACCAGAAACTAAGCTACGAAATAGGAGGAGGGATCGGATGGCATTCCATGATGCCTTCTTTGACTCAATTGTATCCCAATCTGTTATATGAAGACATCATACAACTGAACTATTATCACAACAATCCGGCCTACAGACGTCTGCAGATGATCACTTACATCATCGACCGGACGAACCCCGATTTGTCGGCTGCCCGGAATTTCAAATGGGAAATCCGGGGAATATAACATACGCTGAAAACAATCTCAGTGTCACCTATTTTAAAGAAAAATATGACCTCCGGTTTCCGGACGGGAACCCGGCTGCTACCGCTGGCTTACAAAACATACGATAACAATTCCATCGATGCAACGACTTTAGACGGTCCCCCGATCTAAGCCAGATGACTTATACACAAGATACCCTGATGTGTATATACGGCATCACACGACCAATGGGACAAAACTCCGGAAAACAGGCGTCGAGTTTCAGTTTTCAAGTAAACGGATTCCGGCTTTGGCCACCCGGATCACCATTTCAGGAGCCTACTTCCGGACCGTCTATTCCAATAGTCAGGGTTACTATGAAAGCAGTACCAAGATCATCAACAACCGGCGGTTACCTTATGTCGGCTGGTACACCGATCCCGACGGATACATCAGAAAAAAAGCTTCAATACAAATTTTATGTTCGACACCCATATTCCCAACCTGAAACTAGGCTTTTTCCCTGTCGGCACAATGCCTGTGGTTCAGCAATCAGCAAACGGAATGGAAAAGCGGGATTCCTGAATATTATATAGACAGTCAGGGCAATAGTTATCCTTATACCGAAGAATCCAGCCAGGATATGTATTTGCAATGGCTGAAAAAAAATCATACAATGAAGCCCTATTCGACCGGAGAATCAGCGAGGCTTTCAATGTCAATTTCAATCTGAAAGTCACAAAAAACAACTATATAGAGACCGGATCAATCTGGCGCTTTTTTGTCAACCGCCTGATCAGCTGTCATCCCGATTACACCCCCAATGGAGTAAAGGTCAGACAGATCGGTCAATCTCCTTATTTTGGGTATGGAACTAAATTTTAACATTTAATATTATGAAATCTAAGTACAATCTATTTCAGGCCATTTTATTGGCATTTATCATTCCTTTCACATTCACAGCCTGCGATGATGATGATAAAGCAGTCCCCGAAAGTCAGGTAAGCTGGACGCTGTCACTACCGGAAGATATCGAAAACCCGACCCTATCGGATCTGAAGGTAACCATCACCAACATCAACACCAACACCCAATACGATGGCAGTGTCAGTATGAACGAACAAACCGTCACCGTCACGGCAACCGTCCCGGAAGGTTTATACCGAGTTATTGCAGAGGGAAAAGTCAGCTACTCGATCAGTGGTATCCAGACTCCGACAGTTGCCAATATCCGTGCTTATCAGGGAATCGGTAACCATCAGCGGAACGACAGTGACCCTGCCCGCACAGGTCATGTCTTTCTATACCCCTCTACCAACGGTTTCGTCATTGAAGAGATCTATTTCGCCGGTAGTACGACTCCTTCCGGAGACCAATACAGCGCTGACCAATACATCAAAATTTACAACAACTCTTCAGAAGTACTGTATGCCGACGGTCTGGCAATTCTGGAATCGGAATTTATGACCATAGACAAGCAAGATTATACCCCGGATATTATGGAACAAGGGTTCTCTGTAGACTTCATTTTCGTCATTCCGGGTTCCGGTCAGGATCATCCTGTACAGCCGGGCGAATCCCTGCTATTGGCCCTGGATGCCAGCAATCATACAGAAGCCAATCCCAACTCATTCGATCTGAGTGTTGCAGACTTCGAATTTTATGACGAATCTTCGAACCCCAACTTTCTGGATACAGATAATCCGAAAGTACCCAACCTGGACAAATGGTATTCTTACACAGCTACTTACACCGGCTTACACAACCGGGGATTCCATAGCTATGCCTTAGCCAAAATGGAAACAGACAAAGAAACTTTCCTGGCAAAATATGCCTATACAGCCAATTACACATTCGTTTTTAACGAATATTCATTTCCCATGAAAAAAAGAAACCTATTACGTCCCCAATTCCTGGATCATCGATGCCGTCAATCTAAGTGTAGAATCCAAATTCCAGTGGATTGTCACCTCTTCTTCCCTGGATGCCGGCTGGACACACTGTGGTAGCATAGATCACGATCCCAATCGGTACAACAAATCCGTACGGCGGAAAGTCGAATCGACAGTTAACGGACGCAAAATATTACAAGACACCAACAATTCGACAGTAGACTTCGAAGCCGATGCGACCCCGTCTCTGAAAGAATAAACAAATATCCATGAAAAGGAACGGTTATCTATTCATCATATTGTTTTTGTATACGACACCGATCTTAGGAATAGGAAAAGACAACCCGGACAGCCTCCAAGCCGTCCGGGAATGTCTTTCCCCTCTGTTCGCCTTCGGAGAAAAGTCATATGCCAATCCGGCCTTACAACCCTATGCCCGGCAATTCAGTCTCTCTTCTCTCCGGTTAAGCGGAGAATACAAAAATGAAAAGGAAGCCGTTATCGTACAACAAGGGAGCGGATACCGGCAAGGAGTATTCCGGGCCGAAAGTTACCTCCACCTGAATCCCCGAACCACTGTCTGGGGGCATGCCGGATACCGGTCCGGAAAAATCAAATCGGTTTGCTGGAACGAAACTTCCGATTTCGAACTGCTGTACCCATACATTATGGCCGACACAGCCGGAGGCGACCTGAATACCGAATCCTATACATTCTGCGGAGGCTACTCGCGGATCTATAAACACTTTTCCTGGGGACTCAGCGGAGACTACCGGGCAATGATCGAATACCGGAAAACCGATCCCCGGCCGCGCAATATTGTTTCCGATCTGAAATTGTCGGGAGGTGCTGCCCTGGCAGGTCCATACCCGATACCTCATCGGAGCCGCGGTTTACGGAAGGATTTACCGTCAACGGAACAGTATCAAATTCTTTTCGGACCTGGGCGTATCCAAAGTGTATCAAATGCTGGGATTAGGTATGTATAGTACCCGGTTTTCAGACGGAAATACAGGAATACAATACGACGGAGGAAGCATCGGAGGAGGTATCGACCTCGTTCCGCACGACCGGCAAGGCTTTTACGGCAGTGTCCATTTTCACAAGCTGAACATCAAACGAACCATGCTGGCTCACAATTACCTGCCATTGACCCGGTTGGAGGAAAACAGCATCCAGGGCACCTGGGGATGGAAACGGTCTGCCCCGGGACATCAGCAGGGCATCCAACTGGAAGGGCTGTACCATAAACGAAAAGGTACTGAATTTGTCTACGGAGAAGGCAGTAGTAGCAATTATCCGAAAATCAACGATTTGGAACAATACAGCAATAAAATATATGCCTTGTTGCTGTTAAACGGAATATGGGGCTGGGGAAATGAACAGCAGGATATACTATGGGTAGAGCCACGGATCGGTTTCCGCTCTGTCAGCACAGGGTATCTGTCCCCCCTCTTTCCCTGAAAGATTCCAAATATCAGGGAGGTCTGTCCGTTTCATCCCTGCTCATGCTCAGAAAATCATTGTTCCGGATTTCGATCGCGGGCGACTATTTCGGAACGACAACCAGCCATTTGGATATCGACCGCTTAAGTTCCGAAGAACTGATCAAAAATGCCGTCCGGCAACAATATGAAAAACCTGAAAAGCGATTTCAGCCGCTACGAACTGTCCATCGTATGGAACCGTCCGTTAAACCATACGTTCACTTTATCCACAGACATCGGCTGGCAACATTGCAGGTTCCGGAATCACAATTATTCTGACCGGATCACGGTCGGCTGCAGTCTTAAATTCTAATTCAATTCAATATGCAGGATAATATCATAGAATGCCAAAAACCTGACTCACTACTATGGGAAACGGCTGATATACGAAAATTTAAGTTTTCAGGTTCCCCGGGGTCGTATCCTGGGTTTACTGGGTAAGAACGGAACCGGTAAAACCACAACGATCAATATTCTCAGCGGATATTTACAGCCCCATTCGGAGAATGCCGGATATTCGGGGAAAATATCCGGAACATGAATCCGCAGACCCGGCAGCGGATGGCTTTGCTGATCGAAGGGCACGTACAATACACATTTATGACGATCAAAGAAATCGAACGGTTTTATTCCGCCTTCTTTCCGGCCTGGAATAAAGATGCCTACTACGAACTGATGCACAAACTGAAAGTCGCTCCCGGACAAAAAATCTCACGGATGTCCTGTGGCCAGCGTTCACAGGTAGCTTTAGGACTAATCCTCGCTCAAAATGCAGAATTACTCGTTCTGGACGACTTCTCGCTCGGTTTGGATCCCGGTTACCGCCGGCTCTTTATCGAATACCTGAGGGAGTACGCCAAAGCCGAAGCCAAAACCATTTTCCTCACTTCGCACATCATCCAGGATATGGAACGGCTGATCGACGACTGCATCATCATGGATTACGGAAAAATTCTGATTCAAAAACCGGTAAACGACTTACTGAACACCTTCACCCGTTACCGCTTTACAACCGGGAGCGGAGAAGTACAATTACCGGCGGATTCCCAACTCTACAATACCTCCGTAATCCGCGGACATGCCGAGACCTATTCTTTTCAGGATATGGAATATGTCAAACAGTGGCTGGAACAAAAACGGAATCCCACACACTTCTTTATCCGCTGAAAAAAATGAATCTGGAAGACGTTTTTTATCGGGTTAACCGGAAAGTATTGAATTTATGAAAAAAAGCAATTTTTACAAAGAATGGATCAAAACACGCCGTTACTTTCCTATCGCTTTAACCGTATCGGTCATATTCATCATTTACGCCCTGCTTGGAGTACAACGAGTGATCAATTTCAGGGGAGTAGCCCATTTATTTATGGGAAATCCTGTTGAGCAGGGATGTCGTTTTTATCGAAACTTTTGACCTATATCCCCCTATTGGCAGGACTCTTGCTTGCCATTGTCCAATTTGTACCCGAAATGCAGCAAAAACGGTTAAAGCTGACTCTGCATCTTCCATATCCTCAAAACCGGATGCTAATGCTGATGCTGATTGCCGGTCTGAGTGAACTGATCGTCATTTATCTCATCGACTACCTCATCCTGTATGTTTATCTTCAAAATATACTGGCTCCGGAACTAACCGACCGCATCCTGCTGACCTCGCTTCCCTGGTATATTGGCGGTATTACTGCCTATTCCCTGACAAGCTGGATTTTTGCCTCGAACCGACCTGGAAACGGAAGATTCTCAACTTTTTTATCAGTTGCGGTATTATACGATTTTTTTCCTCTCGAATGTTCCTCAGGCATATGACGGATTTATATGGATCCTGCTTCTTTTTACCGGTTTCACATTCATATTGCCCTGGCTATCTGTCACACGCTTTAAAGCCGGAAAACAAGACTGATCATCATTAAAAAATAAAATCAATGGCACGCTATAGCAAAATATTTTTCGTTTTTCATCCTTTGTCTTATCCCTTTGGCTCATTCCTGGTTTTACCATTTCATGACCGCCCAGCCAATACGCAATCCTTTCACTCTATACAGCTGCATCATCGATGATTTTGCCTGTCTCGACTACAGTGAAAACAAAGGGGTACAATACAAAGACCGGAACGGACATCTTTATTCCGATCGTCAGTTCGACAGCATATTGCCTTTCTTTTTATTACCATCAGCTCGCTTCCGACGGCCGCCTGCCGGACAGCCTGAACGGAATAAAACTAACTCCGCAAAAAAAATAGGATTGACCAATTTCATTTTCAGACAATCCGCTTCGGACATAAATAAAACGGTTCCCC
>VOFJ01000726.1_pt1 | contig 49428 bp, 83 predicted proteins | sample 5384081 | NCBI WGS metagenome assembly VOFJ01 (sample SAMN12384729, study PRJNA508395) | human gut metagenome | isolation source: healthy gut I | host: Homo sapiens
AATGTTCGCGACAGTGGAATGCTTTTGAATCCGCAAAGCTTGCAGCGATGCAGGTTCATGGAGGAATGTCTATGGGAATGGGCTTTGGACTTTCTGAGCAGCTCCTTCTGGATGAGAGAAGCGGAAGACCGTTAAATGGGACTCTGCTTGATTATAAGATGATGACCATGATGGATACCCGGATCTTACCGCTGAATTTGTGGGAGATGAAGGATCCTATGGGACCTTATGGCAACAAGGTTCTTGGAGAGCCGCCTGCAATCCCCGGTGCACCTGCGATCCGCAATGCAGTACAAACGCAACCGGAATCGGCTTTCTCTGGAGATTCCTCTTACACCTCAGAGAGACTGATAGATGGCTTTTCAAAGGTCGGGGACTGATCTAAGGAGAGAGTTGAAATAATGATATTGTAATGAACAATAAAAGAGGCATATTGAAGGAAATCCGGATGCCAGAGTGATCTTGGGGGAAGTGATGTTCCCATCAAATAAGAGAAGGAAAAAAATGGCTGGGACTCTGGAAGCATTCGTGACATTAAGGAAATCCAGGGGGTACAGCTTATGGATTCCGATGATATTTATATTGAGCTGCCACTACTTTTTTCCCACATAACAGCAGATCCGGTGATACAGAGCCGGATTTCGGTGCTAAGGGGGGAAGCAGTTGATCAGGTGGGGAGGCCCCTCAGGTACGTAACATCGGAACCATTGGCGGAAATGTATGTAACGGAGCTGTGTCAGACAGGTGCCCCTACTTTTTCTCTAAATGCCATGCTGCGTATTGCAGATGGAACTGGGGGAAGGATGGTTCCCATCCGGGATTTCTATCTGGGGACTGGAAAAGTTGACCTTCATCAGGGAGATGTGCTGACCCACATTGTGATCCACGGAAAAGAATATCTGGGTTACCATGGCTATTATATTAAATATTCCATGCGTAATGCCATGGATATTGCCACCTTAAGCTGTAGTGTGGTAAGCAAGATTGATAGAGAGAAGAACATTCTTGAGGATATGCGTATTACATTTGGAGTAGCTGCTCCGGTTCTCCGTATAGATGCAGGAAAAAACAGAGGATGCATTAAAGGGAATGGAGATTGGAGATGCGCTGTATGATAAGGTGGAAAGCCCGGTAAGAAGAGGAAATCAATCCAAGAGATTCTCGGCGTGCGTCAAAGGCATTCCGTCTGCAGATTGGCGGGGAGATCGCCAAACGGGCACTAAAGCGAGAGTATCCGGCGCAGTATTGTTTCCGGAGTTGTGGTTTCAGAGAATGGCATCCATAGAGCAGGAGGTGAGCAGGCATGAAAAAGGATATGCGTCTGGAATGCACAGTAAATGGCAAAGAAGAATGATGCGAGAATCTCTTCTTGATATGGAACAGATCTGGTCTTACCTCTGTGAAAAAAGGGATGTGAGGTTGGCGAATGTGGTGCCTGCATCGATAGATGGGAACCATTGATTCCTGCATTTATCTTGCCGTATGGGCAGAGGGGGCAAAAACATCTCGTTTTGAAAGAATGGCGAGCTCACCAGATTCAAAGGGAAGCCTTTATCGAAGAGGGTGCCATTCAGTGTGGTTTTTTGTACACCCGGATTTGTGATGTCAGCCACTGTGCTCCTGGAGCGTGGGGGAAAAGCTTACAAGAGATGCCATCCAAAGGCAAGCATATGGCAGGAAATCTCTGCCGTTGTACAGGGTATGAGGAGATATTGTAAATGCAGTGGGAAAAGTGAATAAGGAAAAACATAGAAAAAAATATAAATAGGAAACAGGCAGGACATAAAATGAAAGACAACTGTGTAATTGTTCGTGGCGGTGGCGATCTGGCGTGGCGTGATACATAGGCTGTATCGCTGCGGCTACCGTGTTTTGATCTGGAATGTGAAAGACCAAGTGCTATACGGCGTAAGGTGGCTTTTTGCGAGGCGGTGTATGATGGAGGCCAGTGTGGAGGGCGTTTGCTGCCAGGTTTCTTCCTCAAAGGAGTGTGACGGAGTATGGGAAAAGGGAAATCCCTCTTCTTGTAGCAGACCAAAGGGCAAAAATCCAGAGACTGAAAAAAGAGGGAAAGACAGACCTTTCTTTGTAGATGCCATTCTGGCCAAGAAGAATCTGGGAACAAACCGTGACATGGCTGAAACTTACCATTGCCTTAGGACGGGGCTTTGTAGTTGGGGAAGACAGCAATAGATTTTGTAGTGGAGACTATGCGTGGACATGATCTTGCCCGCATTATTTCTTCAGGGAGCGGGCCATTCCCAATACAGGGATTCGGGAATGGTAGGCGGTGTGAGTAAGTGAAGCGTGTGATCCATTCCCCGGCAGCAGGAAAGATTCACAATATTGCTCAGATTGCAGACCTTGTAGAGAAGGGGCCAGATTCTTGCCTATGTAGGAGATGTGCCCTGTAGAAGCATCTATCACAGGTGTTCTAAGGGGAATCATCCGTGAGGGCTATGAAGTGCCGGGGGAGGAATGAAGATCGCAGATATTGACCCGAGGAAAGAACAGAAAAGAATTGTTTTTCCATTTCAGACAAAGCAAGATGTATTGCAGGAAGCGTTGTGGAGATTTTATTGAATCAAGGTGTCCTGCCAGAGAAAACAGGAGAGAATGGATGAAAAGATTCTGGATATTTCCTGAAGCTTTTAAAAAGCTTGACACAGACCGCTATCCGGTGATCGCAGTTGGCGGGGGCGGTAAGACCAGCCTGATTTACCGTTTAAGCGAGGAACTGCACGATCTGGGGAAGAAGGTTATCATTTCAACTACCACCATATGGCTGGGACCGACCCTGCCTTTGCAGAGGCAGACCAGAGGGAAGCTGGTGGAGAGCTACTGAAAAAATACAGATTTGCAGTTGCGGCTAAGGTGGAAAAGGAGACAGGCAAGTGGTGTTCTCCGGGGAGAAGAGGCACTGAAGAAGCTTACCGGACTTTGTGATGATGCTCATAGAAGCAGACGGAGCGAAGAGGAAGCCGCAAAGGAAGGTACCGGCGACTGGGAGCCCCTTCGATTCCTTCCTTTGCAGATCTTGTAGTATTAAGTGTGATTGGGCTGGACTGTCTTGGAAACCCATTTGCGAGACAGCACACCAAGAGTATACTTTTTAAAAAGAAAAACATGGAGGTACCGGTGACCAAAGAGGATGTGGAGAAAACGGCAACTTCTATTCACGGGCTTTTAAGGATGTTGAGCAGAAGGTTTTACCGGGTTTATCTGAATAAGGCGGATGTGGCTGCCAGATACAAAGGCTGCCAAGGGTTTTGTAGAGGATCTAGCGAGCAGAGACCATGGTAACTTATGGAAGCCTGAAACCTTAGGATAGATGAAAATTGCATGGATCATGCTGGCGGCTGGAAACAGCCGCCGTTTGGAAGCAAATTTTTGTATGAGATTGAGGGAAGCCCATGTATCAGCATATATTTTGGAGAAGCTGATGAAAGTGGCCGAAGGGATAGGAAAGGGAGCAGAAACAGGGGATAAGAGCAATTCTGCATCGGGAAGGATGATAGCTGTTGATGCAGAAATTGTTAGCTGCCGTGTGACGGTAGTGACCCAATATGAAGAGATTGAAAGGGCAGCGAGGGGCTGCAGGAGGCAAGGGTATATTACAATCCTCATCCAGATGAGGGAATTTCTTCTTCATACAAATCGGCCTAAAAGCGAATCTGGACGCCGATGCCTGTTTGTTTACGGTTTCCGACCAGCCCTGGCTGTCTGTGTGAAACTATAGAGCAGCTAATCGGGCTTCTTAAGAACTCGGAAATGGGATCGCCTGTGTTTCCTGCTCGGAAAACTTGAAATCCCTGTATTTTCACCAGAAAGTATTACGATGAATTACTTTCCATCACTGGTACAGAGGCGGGAAATCGGTGATAACGGCCCACAGGGAGGATACGGCAGTGCTGGTAGTGATGGATCCCCGGGAGCTTACAGATATGGATGTGAAGGGGAAAGCTCCAGAGCGTATCTGAAAAATCATTCCCCACAATCTGCACACCCACTTTGCGATATATTTCCTGTCATATTTGTTTAAATACTCCCCAGAACCGTTTCCGGTTTTTGGGAGGTGCCCCTAAAGGATCTCTTACTCTCAAGATAATATTTTCCGTAACATCTGCAGCTTTGATGGCAGCAAACTGATTTCAGTGTTACCTCAAATGGCATATTGTGGAAGGGTGTCGGTCTCTGCAGGGCAGTTCTGGCTACTTCCATAAGCTGCTCATCTGTTACATGCTCTGCACCAAGTTCTTCAAAAGGTAACAGGAAGGCCTACTACTTCAATGCACCAAAAATAATATCTTCCAGCTCATCCTGAGGGAATATTCTCCCCAGTGGAGTACGTTAAGGGTTCCGAATGCAACCTTCTCACCGTGATACATATGGTGGCACTCTTCCAGTACGGTAAATCCGTTGTGAATGGCATGGGCACCTGCAAGTCCGCACTTTCAAAGCCGATTCGGATAACAGGGTGTTTGCCTCGATTACTTTCTCTCAACTGCAGGGTGCAGCACCAGCCTCCAGTGCAATCTTGGCCTTCACGCCCTCTTCCATCAGGGTGTTAGCAAAGCCTGCAAGAGCCATGGCTGCTTCTGTTGTCTTGCCACCGGCACAGGATGTTAAAACCGCTTCGCTTGCAGGCTCTGGCCTCGAAAATAGGTTTGCAAGGGCATCTCCCATTCCTGCTGTCAGGCGGACTGGGGATTTCACGATAATGTCGTGTCCATAAGAAACCAGATTAGGGTTCGCCGGAAGGAACAGATATTTTTCAGGAACGCCCTCTTTCTGTGTAACTACAGATATTAATGCAAGGTGCATCTGTAGATGCAATAGTCGGGCAGATGAATACCGGTGTTTTTGCATAATAGGCAACTGCCTTTGCTGTATCAAAAATCTTACCACCACCGATACCAATGGTAAGATCACACTGATGCTATTTTTACGATTCTTACCAGGCGGTCAATTTCGCTGTTGCAGCATTCACCGTTGAAAAATAGTCGAACACTACGTCACACTCGCTGGCAGCGAAGCTGTCCTCGATCATTTTTCAATTCTTTTGTAACCGCCTTTACTGATCAGAACAAGAGCTTTCTTTTCCGCTATTTGCTGCGTAAGCTCCAATATTTTCATTTCTCTGGGCCCTGTAAATATTTGGAAGGGCTGATCAATCTTTGCCATTTTTATTCGCTCCTTTTTTGTATTTTTATGGATGCCAACCTCCGCTTTGGCTTTGCGTTTGGATTTGTTTTTGTGGTAAATCCGCCTTCATTATAAACGGAAACCGCCAAGTTTGCAAGGGAAAAATATAAGGTCCGTCTGTATGGTTTTTAAACACGGTCGCCGGGCTCTTTGCATTGGTCTACGGCAAAAATTCGGGAGGCAAAGGGTCCGCAAAATGGAACGTGCAGATTGCAGGAATGATTTTGGGCACGTTCTAATGTCCTGCAAAGTGGCTGTGCGGAGCTGGATATGCAGGTTCAAGAGCTGGTTTTTAACAAATCATTGAATGAAAATGTTGATTTTAATGAACATTGACCAAATTTTGTGAGATTTTCTGAAGAATTGCTTGTAATCTGGTCGGAAAGCTTGGGTATACTGAGTAAAGAAGTGATGGGAAGAGAGTGTGTCCCGTCCACTTGGGAGGTGGCAGAACTTCGTGGCAGGTTGGACTGGATGGATCAGGCTACAAACGTGAATTCAAGTGTAGAGAGAAACCGTTTGAAAAGTGGTGCCTGCGTAAAGATGAGGAAGGAAGCATCTCTCAGATGTAAATGCAGCTATGAGTGGCACTTTGGGAGACACTGCCCATAGGTTGAGCAGTGATGGGATCAGAGGTGAAGTAACGGGAAATGGCTGTGGAGGAGGAAATAGAAGATGTCTTATGGAGCATTAGGATTGGTAGAGGTTCTGGGAAGCTGCAATGCAGTAGTTGTCCTTGACCAGATGCTGAAAACATCAGATGTAGAATTCCGTACCTGGCATACCTTCAAGTGCGGAGGTCATGCAACTGTATTTTTTAAGCGGTGATGTAGCGGCAGTGAAGGCTGCTGTAGATGCGGTGAAAGAGAATCCGCCTTGTGAAATCGTGGCAGCAGCCGTGATTTCAGCACCATCAGAAGAAACATCGCGGCTGGTGGAAGAAGAGGAAGAGAAACATCATAAATGATTTTTTCAAACATGCTCTGGCGTATAAAAAGGGTATGGTGTAAACCATACCCTGCTAAAAAATCTAAGTGACCTTTGAGGTCAAATTTCTATTATTGGTGACTCTATCAGTCCCAAACACTTCTTATAAATGAATCTGTGTCCCCGTCTTTCCCATAATACCATCTTTGGCTTTTTCCAACAGGGTGATCATAGCTGTGCGGCCGGTGCCGGAGCTTGCGAAGTCTACGCAGGCCTGAACCTTGGCAGCATAGATCCAGCGGCAAACTGACCTTCTTCAATGTATTTTCTGGCCTGGGAAACAGTAAGATCGTCCAGCCATTTTTCATTTTCTTTGCCAAAATTAACGGCAACTTTTTCCACAGCCGTCAGAATGATCAGCATATCTGCATCCAGCTGCTTTGCAAGCAGGCAGCTTGCGAAATCTTTGTCAATGACTGCGGAAGCACCTTTTAGATGGTGGCTTTCTAAGGTTGACCGGGATTCCGCCCCCGCCACAGCAGATGACGATCTTGTTGGCATCTACAAGGCTGTTGATGGCATCCTGCTCTACGATTTCCACTGGCTTGGGAGAAGCAACCACACGGCGGTAGCCGCGGCCTGCGTCTTCTTTCATAACATGCCCGTAGGCTTTTTGCCTGGAAATCAGCTTCTTCCTTTGGTAAGGAATTTACCAATTGGTTTGCTTGGATTTTCAAATGCAGGATCCTCAGGATCGACACGAACCTGTGTGACAACGGTGACAACCGGTGTACGCATGAAGCCACGTTTGCGAAGCTCTTCACGGAGCGCGTTCTGAAGATCATAGCCAATGTAAGCCCTGGCTCATAGCTACACAGACAGAGAGCGGAGTGTTTGGCTGTGCCCTGATCTTCGTGGGTAAGAGCAGTCATAGCGTTGTTGATCATACCTACCTGTGGTCCGTTTCCGTGAACCACAACTACCTGGTGACCTTCCTCAATAAGGTCGCAGAGCGCCTTTGCAGTAGATTTTACTGCTATCATCTGTTCTGAAAGTGTATTTCCAAGTGCGTTGCCGCCAAGGGCAACCACGATACGTTTTCTTTTATATATCATAGAAACCTCCCTAGAGAAAAATTTATGAAAGTAATAAAAACGATTTAAAAAATTCATAAGTAAACAGAGCGAAAAAAATTCCGCAGAAATTGAGACGATACATTTTACGGAAACCACTTTTCAAATATATCTGGTTTGTAAACAATTACCTAAAATAAATTTATCATTAGTTACTGGTCGCAATATAACAATTTATTATACTAAAAATATATAAGTATAAGAAATACCATCAAAAATGAGAACAAAAAAAGGGCTGTATTCCTACAGCCCCCTGAAAAGCATTATTCCATAATTCTCGGAGCAGCCTTTACTTCCAGTTTTTTCAGGATATCCTGTGGGTTTTCAAATTTGGAGAGCATGATCATTGCTGCAATTACATATGGTTTGAAGCTTGCTTCTTTATAAAGCGGGATACGGTAACGGTCAAATACGCTTGCATCAACCTCACCTGTTTCGCAGCTTACACCTGTAATATCAGCCGGCAGGCAGTGCAGGTAAAGAGCTTTTGCCGTCCTTTTGTTGTTTTCATAAGTTCTTCTGTGCAGGCCCAGTCTTTGTGCTGTGCATTCTGTGCAAGAAGTTCTCTTTCTCTAATTTATCGATTCCGTCGAAGTCGCCGTTTCACCATAGAGGTTGGTACGTTTTTCCATTGCTGCAAATGGAGCCCAGCTCTTTGGATATACGATATCGGCATCTTTGAATGCTTCAGCCATGTTGTTAGTCTTCTTGAAAGATCCGCCTGACTTCTTAGCATTTCTCTTCGGCAATTTTCCTCAACCTCCTCGCAATACATCGTATCCTTCCGGATGCGCCAGAACAACGTCCATACCGAAACGTGTCATAAGTCCGATGACACCCTGTGGAACGGAGAGTGGTTTACCATAGGAAGGAGAGTAAGCCCATGTCATAGCAAGCTTTTTGCCTTTCAGATTCTCGACACCGCCGAATTCGTGGATGATGTGAAGCATATCAGCCATACACTGTGTGGGATGGTCAACGTCACACTGAAGGTTTACAAGAGTAGGTTTCTGCTCAAGAATACCATCCTTATTTCCTTCTGTTACAGCGTCCAACAACATCGTGCTGATAAGTGTTACCCTTTCCAATATACATATCATCACGGATACCGATAACGTCAGCCATGAAAGGAAATCATGTTGGCTGTCTCACGAACGGTTTCACCGTGTGCAATCTGGGATTTTTTCTCGTCGAGATCCTGAACTTCAAGGCCAAGCAGGTTGCAGGCAGAAGCGAAAGAGAAGCGTGTACGTGTGGAGTTATCGCGGAAGATAGAGATTCCAAGACCACTTTCAAATACTTTTGTGGAAATGTTGTTTTCTCTCTCATGAAGCGGAGGGCGTCAGCAACTGTGAAAAACAGCCTCCAGTTCCTCGTCGGTTTTGTCCCATGTCCAGAAGAAGTCATTGTTGTACATTTCTTTGAAGTTTAATTTGTTGAGTTTGTCGATGTAATCCTGTAAAGTTTTCATGAATTTTCTCCTTATATAAATAAAATTTATCTGGTACAGAGAATATTAAGAAACCGTCATATTGATTTATATAATTTTTCAATATTGCGTCAATATCGCAGATACTTAATTTTCGCTGTGCTGGTTATTTGTTAAAAGTACTATGTTAAAGTGGAGTAGAGACACATTGTAACAGCTGTCTGCAATCAAGGGCGTGCAGATTGAGGAAAGTTATTTTTTCTGTAGTATTGGTAAACAGATATTTCCGGATTATTTACAGTAAGCAGTAGGAAGTGCTGCGTAAACAGCTGCACATCTTACCAGATCGTCTTTCCATGTTTTCTCGTTTGGAGCGTGAGCCTGTGCCTCTGCGCCAGGTCCAAATCCGATACATGGGATTCCGTTACGTCCCATAATGGAAACACCGTTGGTAGAGAATGTCCATTTGTCGGTAAGAGGACGAGCCTTTCTCATAGCTTCTGTCTCAGCATTGCCCATACGCTCTGTGCCGTACAGATTGTGGTAAGCTTCCTCAAGAGCAGAAGTTAACTTTGTGATCCTTCGGGATAACCCATGTTGGGAAGTAGCACTCGATTGGATATACGAGCTCTGTCCAGGATGGACGGGAGTACTCATACATGGAAACCTTAACATCGTCACCATATTTTTGACAGATGGAAGTGCGCGGATCTCATCCAGGCAGCTTTCCCAGGTCTCACCTGCTGTCATACGACGGTCAAGGGAAACGGCACAGGAGTCAGCAAACTGCACAACGGCTTGGGGAGGTGAAGAAGATCTCGGATACAGTTACAGTACCACGTCCAAGGAAGTTAGCCTCTTCCCATTCTGGATTGTATTTTTATCCAGCATTTTAACAAGACCTTTGATCTCTGTCTCATCTGCAGCATCATTTTCATTTAATGCACGAACATCCTGAAGGATGTCAGCCATCTTATAGATCGCGTTGTCTCCACGCTCAGGAGCAGAACCGTGGCAGGAAACGCCCTTAACGTCGATGCGGATTTCCATACGTCCACTCTGTCCTCTGTAGATACCGCCATCAGTTGGTTCTGTGGAAACTACGAATTCAGGACGAACTTTGTCTTCGTTGATGATGTACTGCCAGCAAAGACCATCACAGTCTTCTTCCTGAACAGTTCCTGTAACAACAACCTGATATTTGTCATTAAGAAGACCAAGATCTTTCATAATCTTAGCACCGTAAACAGCAGATACGATACCACCCATCTGATCAGAAGTTCCACGTCCGCCGATCTCAGTCTCAGTCTCAAATCCTTCATAGGGATCAAAATTCCCAGTTGTTTCTGTTTCCGATACCTACAGTATCAATATGTCCGTCAAAACCGATGAGAGTGCTTCCGGTTCCCATATAGCCAAGGATATTTCCCATTGGGTCAATCTCAACTTTATCAAAGCCAAGCTTCTCCATCTCTTCTTTAATACGCATTACATGATCCTTCTCACCGCAGCTCTCGCCTGGAAAGTGAACCAGGTCACGAAGAAATTTGGTCATATCTGCTTCATAATTCTGTGCAGCTTCTTTGATTTTTCTTTGATTTTGTTATAATCCATAACTTTTTACCTCCGTTTTTGTAAAAAGTATCATATTGTTATAAAAAATTATTTGCTTAATGATTCGTTTGTTCCGTATAAGCCATCCCATACGATCTCACGGTAACGAACAGGATCTGTATCGCCTTCTGTGGGAGATTACCAGAATGTTGGAATTCTCATCCAGCTTCAGGGCTTCTTTTCAGGATCTTTTGCATCTTCATCATGAAGTGCTGTATATGCAAAACCCCAGCGGAACAGAACCAGATTCACCAGATATGATGTGTGGATCGTTTTCAAGAGGATTGGCATAAATACGTGTTGCCTTGGCACTCATCCAGTCTGGGCAGGACGCAAAGACGGTTACATGATTTCTTCAGGATGTCCCATCCGATGGTATTTCCCTCGCCGCATGCAAGACCTGCCATAATGGTCTGAAGATCACCGGTTACATTTACCAGATTGCCGTCGGCCTGAACAGCAGAACGATACAGGCAATCAGCAGCACTTGCTTCGCAGACAACCATTACTGGTGGATTTTCTTTATATTTGTGGGCAAAATATCCTACAACTGCACCTGCCAGAGAACCAACACCTGCCTGTACAAATACGTGTGTCGGGCGGTCAACACCGTTCTCCTTAAGCTGTTTATCTGCTTCCAGTACCAGAGTGCCGTATCCCTGCATGATCCAGGATGGAATCTCCTCATAGCCGGCCCATGCAGTATCCTGAACAATGATGCCATGCTCTGTCTTAGCTGCTTCTGCGGCAGCCATTCTTACGCAGTCATCGTAATTTACTTCTTCGATGGTTACTTCGGCGCCTTCCTTGGCGATGTTGTCAAAACGTGTCTTAGTGGTTCCTTTAGGCATTCTGACTACGGCTTTTCTGTCCAAGGCGTTTAGCAGCCCATGCAACGCCGCGGCCGTGGTTTCCATCTGTAGCAGTGAAGAAAGTAGCCTGTCCGAATTCTTCTCTTAATTTATCAGAAGAGAGAACATTGTAAGGAAGTTGGCTGATATCGCGTCCAAGTTCCTTGCTATGTAACGTCCCATTGCATAAGAGCCTCCAAGAACCTTAAAGGCGTTTAGTCCGAAACGATAGGATTCATCTTTGCAGTAAGATGCCCTTTACTCCAAGATAGGCAGCAAGAGCGGAAAGCTTCTGCAGTGGTGTTACGGAGTACTGGGGAAAGCTTTTGTGGAAATTCATTTGCTTTGTTACGTTTTCTTCGGACATCAGATCCAGGAATTTATCATCAGATCCTGGAACATGATTGACCGTCCATTTCAGTCCGTCTGTCATGGTGAAAACCTCCTTCGTGGTTTTAGTTATTAGAGTACGTCTTAACTACATTTTTGTTTTCCTTATAAGTATAATAACATAAATAAATCAATTTGCAATAGAAAAATACAAAAAAAATTTAGCTTTCTCAAAAAATATTTAGTCTAATTGCAAGAGCCTTTTGATTGTGGTAAAATATAGGGTATGGCATTTGAAAAAAAGCCGAAGAAAAATAATGAAAATACTTTTTGAACCGGATGTATGGAGCGTGCAGATTGCTGGAATGATTTTTCAAAACACGCTACGGGAAAGGAGCAAGATTTTATGGCAGTATTTCGTGCATTTAAAGCACTTAGACCTACAGAGGGAAAGGCAGAAGCAGTAGCTGCCCTTCCATATGATGTAGTGAATAGAGAAGAGGCAGCAGCCATTGGGAAAGAGAATCCGGATTCTTTTCTTCATGTAGACAGAGCAGAGATGGATCTGCCGGCAGAGACGGACCTTTATGATGCGAAGGTTTATCAGAAAGCGAAAGAGAACCTGCATAAGATGGAGGAGACTGGCGTTCTGGTTCAGGACCATAAGCCATGCTACTACATATATGAACTGGTACGCAAGGGGAAGGTTCAGACTGGAATTGCAGGCTGCGCTTCTATTGATGATTATCTGAATAATGTGGTGAAAAAGCATGAACTTACCCGATCAGATAAAGAGCTGGACCGAATCAATCATGTGGATGTATGTGATGCTAATACAGGCCCCATTTATCTTGCCTGCCGTTATACAGATGCGCTGAATGCTCTTCTTGAGCAGTGGAAAAAAGAGCACAAAGCTGCCTATGATTTTACAGAAGAGGACGAGATCACACACCGTGTGTGGGTGATCGATGGGGATGAGGCGATTAGCCAGATTCAGGATGAGATGGAGAAGATCCCTGCACTTTATATTGCAGACGGACATCACAGAGCTGCCTCTGCTGTGAAAGTGGGGCTGAAGCGACGCCAGGAGAATCCGGATTATACAGGGGAAGAAGCGTTTAACTATTTTCTTTCCGTTGTTTTTCCATATGACCAGCTTACCATTCTGGCATATAATCGTGTGGTGAGGGACCCTGAATGGGCAGAGCGTGGAAGATGTCCTTGAGAAAATTAAAGAGAACTTCGACATGACGATTGTTCCAGGTTTTCCTGCAAAGCCAGTGGAGAAGCATTGCTTTGGTATGTATCTGGATGGTTTCTGGTATCTTCTGAAAGCGAAACCGGAGCTTTATGAGGGAAAAGATGTGGTTGGTCAGTTGGATTCCCAGATTCTTCAGGGATGGTTTTAGGTCCAGTTCTTGGCATTGGTGATCCAAGGAGTGACAAGCGTATTAAGTTTGTAGGCGGAAGTCATAAGTTAAGAGAACTTCAGACTCTGGCCAGATGAGACCAGAGGCGTTGCGTTTGCGCTTTATCCCACTTCTATGGAAGATCTGATGCAGATTGCAGATGAGAGTAAGCTGATGCCGCCGAAATCCACCTGGTTTGAGCCGAAGCTGCGAAGGGATTTTTGTGCATAAGCTGAGAGGATGATAAAATGGAAACAGAAGAATTTATCTCAGGTTTTTGCAGAACCTGTAACGGCAGTCAGACAGTGTGCTGTGAATATGAAGAAAAAAGATGGGGAAAAGGATACTTACCTTTATGGACTGTGCCTATAAAAGATGTGTAAATCAGGGTGCCTGTGAAATTTATAAAGAAGCGCACCGGTTGGGAAGCGAGGAAGAGTAGCCGCAGCCTGCAGGCAGCAGACTGCCTTTTTAAACACGCTCTAACGAACAGCAGGTAAAACTGGCAGAGGGTGTTCTGACTGGTTTTATAAAAATAAGCCATATAATAACCAAATCCTGTAATGAGGAATGATATGATACCTCTAAAGTGTAGACAGATTAAATATAAAAATCTGTTACTTTGGAGGTATTTTTCATGCCAAAATCAAAACATTCACCTGAGTTTAGAGCTAAAGTATCGCAGGAATATCTGGATGGTATAGGTTCTATTCAGTTCCTTGCTGATAAATACAGTATAGGATATTCAACACTAAAAGGATGGATTAATGAATATCAAATTCATGGGATAGCTGCATTTTGTCATCCATCGAATAGAAATAGAACTTATTCAAAGGAGTTTAAACTCCGATGCGTAGAAGCAGTTCTAAATGGAGAAGGGACTGTTGACGATATCATCGCTAAATATGCAATATCTAGTCGTTCTGTTTTGCAGAAGTTGGATTAAGGTGTATAATGCCAATAGAGAGTTCAAGGATTATAATCCAAAACGGGAGGTCTATATGGCAGAGGCACGAAGAAAAAAACAACACTTGAGGAACGAAAAGAAATCGTTAATTATTGCATCAACCATAATCGTGACTATAAGAATACAGCTACAAAATTCAATGTTTCTTACGGTCAGGTCTATTCTTGGGTAAAGAAATATGATAGTGATGGGGAATCGGATTAACTGACAGACGCGGTCAACGTAAAACAGATGATGAAGTAGATGAATTAGAACGTTTGAGACGTGAAAACTTACGACTAAAAGCGTCAGTTGGAAGAAAAGGATATGGTAGTTGAACTGTTAAAAAAAAAGTGAAGGAATTCGAAGGGATGTGAGGCTGGGTAAGGTTCGTCATGAATCAAAATATCTTGCGATAGAATATTTTCATACAGAGAAAAACTGGAGTATTGGATGGATGTGTAAACATTTGGAGGTCGCAAGAGCTGCTTATTATAAATGGTTACATCGTGAAACACCTGAGGATGAAATGGAAAACATCAAACTTGCAGAGCTCATTAAGGAGTATGATGAACGCTTTAGTCATATCTTAGGGTATCGGAGAATGACTTCTTGGATCAATCATTTTAATCAAACAAAGTACAGCAAAAATAGAGTTCACAGAATTATGAAAAAAACTGGGAATCCATTCCGTTATACGAAAAAAAGAAGAAAAAATATAGGAATGCCAATGCAGATGAAACAACACAAAATATATTACAAAGAGATTTTTACGCAACTGCACCCAATCAAAAATGGGCTACTGATGTGACTGAATTTAAAGTGCCAGGTAAAAAAAGAAGTTGTATTTAAGTGCCATTATAGATCTGTATGATAGATATCCTGTGTCATATGCTGTTAGTGCCAGAAATGATAATAAATTAGTATTTAAAACTTTTGATAAGGCAATTGCGTTGAACCCCTGTGCAAAGCCGATTTTTCATTCAGATCGGGGATTCCAGTATACCAGCAAAATGTTTAAAAAAGAAACTTGTAAAACAAGAAATGAGACAATCCATGTCTCAGGTTGGACATTGTATTGATAATGGACCAACAGAAGGTTTCTGGGGGAATTATCAAAGCAGAAATGTATCAGATGTACGAAATAACTGATGAATCCTCATTAAGATTTGCAATAAAGGATTATATAAGATTTTATAGTGAAGAACGTCCACAGGATAGGTATTGCTGCAAAACACCCCTAGAAGTACGTCAAGAAGCACTGAAATCTGACATACCAGTAGAATATCCTATTCCAGAAAACAAACGAATTAAAAAAAATATAAAGAGAAATGGTGTGCATAAAAATACCTACACTCACAAAATGAAATGTAGGTATTTTTGTCGCTTACCTTTAGATATTTTACCTGTCTACTTGACAAGGGGCATATCAAAACGGTATTATATTTTTTTATAACATGTATCCAATATGTTATTTTTGTTATAAAATAAAAAAGAAATAACTAAAATATTACTTATTTACATCAATATAACTATAAAGCGTATATTTAGAGATTCCAAAATAATTCGCTACTTTGTCTCCGGACTTTGTAATAAGGGAAAGCTCCGGAATCATTAAGAAACTGGATCGCAGTTACCTTATCCTCTTTATTCATGAGAGCTACCGGCTTGCCTACAAGCTTCACGGATTCTTCGATGAGACGATCCAGAAGATCGTTGACACTGTGAGTGATCTGCTTCGGCTTCTCTTCTTTGTTCTTCGGGGTGATCAGATCATCAAGGGCACTGTTGATAAGGGTCAGCTTGGTGATGTCGTAGTTGATGCCGAATACATAGTGAAGGCTGCCGTCATCGTCCTTATATGAAGTACTGCACTTCAAAAATCTTGCCGTCTGCTGTTTTCATCAGGTAACCATTGTGGTCGGCTGGAGCATAGTCACTTCCCCGTCCTTTCTGGCGGATGCCGTCGAAAACTGCGTCCGATGGACCGTCACCTACATTTCGTCCGGTTACGTGTCCGTTTACAATATAGATAATGGAATGCTCCGGTTCTTTTGTCTTCAGATCATGGATGACGACCTCGCAGTCGGTCCCGAATTCTGCTGCGATATCCTGCGCAATCTGCTCTAAGACAGTTAATCTTCCCATATTTGTTCCCTCCTGTTTTGGATTTGATTTTTTATTAAAAGCAGGAAAATCCTGCCATGGGTCGATGCCTGAAATCTCCGCATAGAATCCGGGCATCCTGTCTGTATTTATTACTGTTCACTGGGAGCGTTCCGCGAGGTGTTTTTTGTGAACAGAGTTCACAGAAAACCCGAGAATGTCGGCGCGAAATCATGCAAGGCATGATTTCTGTGCATCGCGAAGCGGGTTGCTGTGAATGTAGTGAACAGTAACCTGTATTCGTATGTTGCAGATAGTAACGAATGACTTACTATTTTTTTTATAATAGCATGTCAGAAAAAAAAATAAAAAGACAATTTTACAAAAAAAATTATTGAAGGCTTCAAAAAATTTCGTATTTATTTTGTTGAAGATGGAAAATACATGTGGTATATTTACATTAAAATAAGATATGAGGTAAATAAAATTGGTTATTTTGTATAAATGCAAGTCAATGTGGAAGAAAAATAAAATACAGGACTGGTTTGGAAATGGCAGATAACCATAGAAATGTGAAGGGAGGATCTGTTGTATGAAATATCTTTTGAAAACGGAACCGTAATATCAGGTGCAGGCACAAGGAAACAGGATGTGTTGGTGGAAGGCGAAAAAATCATAAAAGTAGGAAAGGAGCTTTCACAGCCAGATGCCAAAGTGGTGGATGTATCCGGCAAGCTTCTTTTCCCGGGATTTATTGACGGACATACCCATTTTGACCTGGAGGTTGCTGGTACTGTAACAGCAGATGATTTCGAGACAGGAACAAGAGCGGCAATCCTTGGAGGAACCACTCTGGTTATTGATTTTGCTTCACAGGATAAAGGAGGTCATACCCCCGAAAGAGGGCCTTGAGAAATGGCACAAAAAAGGCTGACGGCAAATGCTCCTGTGACTATTCTTTTTTCACATGTCCATTGTAGAATGGAATGAGGAGACAAAGAAAGAAATTCAGGATATGATCAATGAGGGCATTACCAGCTTCAAGCTATATATGACTTACCCGGCAATGATCGTAGACGACGAGGATCTTTATAAGATCATAAAGTCCTTAAATGAAAAAGGCTGTTTCGCAGGCGTACATTGCGAAAAAATGCAGGCGTGATTGACGCACTGATCCAGGAAGCGAAAGCACAGGGAAAAACTGGGCCCGGAGAATCATCCTCTTGTACGTCCGGATACCATGGAGGCCGAGGCAGTACACCGTCTTCTTGTAATTGCGAAGGAAGCAGGAGCTCCGGTCATGGTGGTGCATTTGACCAACCGCAAGGCATACGAAGAAATCATCCGTGCCGGGAAAATGGTCAGACCGTATTTGCAGAGACCTGTCCTCAGTATCTTCTTCTGGACGACAGCGTTTATTCCAAACCTGATTTCGAAGGTGCCAAATATGTGTGCGCTCCGCCAATCCGCAAGAAAGAGGATCAGGACTGCCTGTGGAAAGCTCTGGCGGATGGAGATATCCAGACAGTAGCTACGGACCAGTGCAGCTTTACCCTTGCCCAGAAAGCAATGGGAAAAGCGGATTTTACCAAGATTCCAGGTGGCCTGCCGGGAGTTCAGACAAGGGAACTCTTCTTTACACTTACGGCGTGCGCACCGGAAAAATTACGATAGAGAAAATGTGCCAGCTTCTGTGTGAAAATCCAGCTAAGTTGTACGGTGTATATCCAAACAAAGGAGCTATCGCCGAAGGCAGCGACGCAGACATTGTAGTATTTGATCCGGAAAAAGAGAACGTGATCTCTGCGAAAACACATGCCTATAATACAGACAATAACCCCTATGAAGGCTTTGAAATCCATGGAGATATTGACAAAGTGTTCCTTTCGGAAATCTTGCTGTGGATGAAGGAAAACTGGTGCAGGAGAAACTTGGAACTTATATTAAGAGAGGGCTGAGACAGCCGCTGGCCTAGAGCCTGTTTGAAAAAATCATGTCTTTTCACATACCCTGTCAGAAATAGTGCAGCGGCTCCGTCACATGTGGCATTACATGCTGCTGCAAAAGCATCATTCAGTGCAAAAACAGCGAACATCAGCGCCACACCGGAATCTCCGAATTTCAGGATTCCGGTCAGGGTTCCCAGGGATACCATTACGGTTCCCCATGGAAGCCCGGGTGTACCAATGGAACAGGTGGCAAGCAAAATACTGAAGATCACCATAGTTCCCGGTGCAGGAACAGAGCCGTACAGAATACGGGAGATCATCATAGCGAAGAATACCTCTGCAAGCACAGAACCACAGTGATGAATCTGGGTAAAAAAGAGGAATTGCCTCTTTGATAAGCTCGGAATCAAGCGGCACACATTTGTCAGCTGCTTTCCTGTGAATATTTTTCCACAGCTGTGGAAGAATGGGTTCTTAAAGCCATTTTACAGACCGGTATATAATTTTTCAAAATTCCCCATGCCTTTTCTCCGGCATAAGATCCTGCAATATGATACAGAACCAACACCCAGACCATATAAGCCGGAATTATAATAATAAGTGCCAGAAGCAACAGTGGCAGATACTTGATGAAATATCCCTGATAAGCCAGTGTACAAAGAGAAAGCCCGATATAAGCAGGCAGCAGTGGAAGAAGAATCCTGGACATCGGGAAAGGGTGATTCCCCCGAAACTCCTGCAAAAGCTCTTTGGTTCGCACTGCATTGGTCCAGCAGGCACCAAGGGCAAGCAAAATAGCAAGTACTAACGCGCTCAGTGCAGAAACCGGTGCTGGAATGGGAAGCTCAAACAAGGTATCCGGCAGGAAGCGGAAAGATAAACTGTCTGTGGATACCGGAAGTTTTGGAATGATCAGATATCCAAGAACGGATGCGAAAGCTGCGGCTCCAAGCATGGAAAAATAAGTGATCCGGACAACTGGCGCGGTGGCTGGTGTGGGAGCTTTTTTACGGAAATAATGGAAGATGCCACAAGACCGATAATGATCAGCGGTGCCAGAAAGGTGATTATCTGACTTAGCACATAACGGGCTGTAACCACCAGATTCAAAGCCCCGGAGGTCAGTCCCATAGTTCTTGTGACATTTAAAAACAGGCCTGCAAGGAGGCCGGGTATACTGACTGCCAGAATCCGAATGGGAAAACTGGCCATAATTCTTTTTTTCTTCATTGTGAAAATTCCTCCGATGTATGTATTATAATATATAGGAATGAAAGGTGCAATGAAATTTTAACTGCTGCATCATCCTCTTGCCAATCACAAAAAAGGGATTGATTAAAGAATGCCCGGTAATGATGGCAGGAAGGGATGGGGAGTTGATTATGACAGGATGGAGTGAAAAATCATGTATAATAAAATTTATCAGATTCTTGATGAAAAAGGCAGGGCAAAAACTGGAATTTTTCTGGATGGACCATATATGGGAAAGAAGTGCATTTTGAAACCGGAAACGGTTATTAGAGAAGAAAACTGTGGTGAAGCTGCTGAAAAAAAATCAGGTGTACAGCTGATCCCCGAGAAAACGGAAGATGCTTCCATATGGGATAATTATCTGAATATTCTGAGTGAGACGAAAGAGACAAAAGTGATAGAAGCAGACGGTCACCGGCTTTTCGTAGAAGATTACCGCAAGAACCCGCGGCTTGTGATCTTTGGCGGCGGTCACGTATCCCAGCCTACTGCCCATCTGGGAAAAATGCTTGGCTTTCATGTAACGATCATGGATGACAGAGAATATTTCGTGACAAAGGAGCGTTATTCCCGGAAGCAGACCAGCTGGTCTATGGTGATTTCAAAGAACTGACAAATATATTACTCCTTATGAAAATGCCTACTATGTAATACTTACCAGAGGCCACATTGGTGATGCAGACTGCCTTCGCAGGCTTCTCCATCGTCCCTACGAATATCTTGGCATGATCGGCAGCAAAAACAAAGTGCGGATCACCAGGGAAAATCTTTATGAAAGAAGGCTACACTCTGGAGCAATTGGACGAAGTCCATGCACCGATTGGAATTCCTCTTGGCGGGCAGCTTCCGGAGGAAATTGCAGTGAGCATTATAGCAGAGATTATTAAGGTAAAAAATCAGCATTATTCCGCCTACTGTGATGAAAAAGTAGAGACAGCAGTTCTGGAAGGTCGTCATGGTGTCATGGTCACTATCGCAGAGAAATCCGGCTCTTCTCCAAGAGGAGTAGGAAGCAAAATGTTCGTAGAACCATCCGGACACATTACAGGCAGCATTGGTGGCGGCAAAGTAGAGTACGAAGTCATCAATCATTGTAAAGAAGTAACAGGAAAAAGAAGTAAAACACTATGCCTTAACAGCAGACGGCCAGGACAGTCTTGAATGATCTGCGGCGGGCAGGTGACGGTGGTATTTGAGCGGGTATAAGTTATGGAATGGGAAAATGTTCCTGTAACACGTACAAGATCACATTGTAAAACCAATAAGAATTCAGGCTGGCTTCTACAGAAGATATGTGGACCAGGCTGTTTTCTTTGTGTATATAAAACATAGATGTGATGGCACTGCTAAAAAAAAAAAAAAGAAATTAATCCCTGTCCGCTCATTGACAGACAATTCCCCAAACTTAAAATTATCTAAATACCATAGATTTACAATTCGTGTCATTTTCTGTCGTTTCGTGACAGAATTATTGAAAAAATTTTCGACTTTTTTATAATGAGAATAACAAATGGGAGACATCAAATGGAAAAGGAGGGATGTCGTGTATTGTATTGCTATATTGACTGATCAGAAACAGGAAGGACAGAAATGTTCGGAATATATCAGGAATTACTGTACAGAAAAAGAAAGTTTTTCCATTGATTGAAATTTATCAGGATCAGGAACAATTTTTTTTGAGTGGACACGAAAAACAGTACCTGCAGTGGTGCTTCTTGCATTACCTGGTGTGTCCGGGCTGAATGCTGCAGAACATCTTCGTTCCTTATATCCCAAATGTGGGATCATCTGGTGCAGTGATCTTGATTTTTTCGCTTCATGCGTTCAGGATGCGGATAGAATATTTTTTATGAAACCTGTGGAAGAGCAAAAAATAAAAGAAGGACTTTCCATTTGGTTTGAACGCAGCAATGTAATATGACAAAAACACTTTGGAGGAAAAACAATATGAAGAAAAAGAGCTTTTAATTCTTGCAATGATTACTTTTATAGCTGCTGCAACATCTGAACCATCAATAAATATGGTACGTGCAGAGGAAACACAGGCAGAAGAAACACAGACGGAGGAAAATACAGCTCAGACATCAGAACTGCCCATAAAGACACTTTTTACACAGAAGGTTATTGACGAGAATCCTTATATGGCAGCAAGTGATTCCAATATTCATCATGATTGCTACAATACAGATTCCACAGACGAAGTATTACCGGTAGGCATTTATTCAGAAATCAATGTTTCTTATGAAAAGGTGAATCCAAATGCGTCTCCGGCGGTATTTTTTGACAATTATGGACATTCAGTTGTTCCGTTGTTGGGAGGACTGGCAATTCGTGATATCAATGCAGAAGAAACACAGACACTGGGATATTTTTCTCCAAAACAGCATGACAATGGAGAATATCTGATCCAGAGCTCCTATTCCTTTGTAGATGAGAGTAACCGTCTGGTGTGTCCGACCAATAATAACCATGTGCTTGATGCTGAAGGCAACAGATGAAGACGGAAACGTACTTCCGGAATTTGAGAAAGTGCTGGATATTGATATTAAAGCAGCGGCAGAGGCAGCACTTGGAAAAACACTGGATCAGAATCTTCTTGCTGTAGTGTTTGACTATGAAGGAAATCTCTGGTTTGCAACCGGAGGATTCCGCATTTACCCTGACAGGAAACAGCAGGGTGCTATGGGCTATATTTCCCGTACAGCTATTGATGCCATTTTAAATGGAGAGGAAACTGATCTGTCAGATGCAGTGTTCGTATATGAACTGGAACCGGGAGAGGGTGCAGAGAATGGTATTGCGGCATCTAAGGATGGAGCAGTGATCCTGACGAAATCAGAACTGTTATCTGCTGCAGGCGGACAATGGGGTGAAGAAAATCTGGGAAACTCCTTACGAGAGTGCTGGCGCGAAAGAAAGCAAAGAAGGGGATGAAACAACTGGCGGAGGTCTTGCCTGGGGCAGCGGATGCTCTCCATCCCTTACAAAAAGATCTGGTGATGTTTACCGATAATCAGGAGACCGTAAATCTTCTTGCGCTGGATATGAAAACAGGAGAAGTTGTCGCAAATCTCCCTGTGATCGATGAACTTCCGGAGGGCAGCCAGGTAGCTGTTGAAAATTCTGCGATCGTATATGATAACGGTGCAGGAACCGTAAGTACCATCGTATGTAACTGGTTTGGTGCAGGAAGTGCCAACCTGGGAAAAGAGGACAGTGATTCGTCTATTCAGAGTTATACCAATATTTATGATGAAAATTGGTTGAAACAGGGAAATAAAATGATCACGCCGGGTGTGGAACGCGTAGATACGATTAAGACTGAGGATGGATACGAAATGAAGAGTATCTGGTGCAGAAGTGATCTGTCAGATACTTCCATGATGAAATTATCTACGGCAACCGGATATATCTACGGATATGTACAGAATCTGGAAACCAGCATGTGGCAGTATATTATGCTTGATTTTGAGACCGGTAAAACTGTTTTTTCCATGGATGTTGCCAGCAAGCCTATGTACAATAACATGGCTATCGGTATGTATGCCGGAAACAGCGGAAATTCACTTTATTGTCCTACCGGTTATCTGGAACTTCTGAGACTTCAGGACAGATTCGTTTATCTGCCGGAAATGCCTTATCGTAAGGTTGATCTGGATCAGGCAATGCGCAATGTGTTAAGCCAGGAGAAATTTGCGGCAGATGGTGGCCTGGGAGATGTGGAAGGATGGCTGAATACGATCACAATTGAGAATGTACATCCGAATACGACCGTTGCAATACGTATGAAAGGAATCTCTGGGGGGAAACAGGTTCTCTGAAGCTGTATGCATATGGCACAGATGGTACCTTGAAAGAAGTTCCGGCAGAGAAATGGCATATCCAGACAGAAGATGGTGAAACACCGGATACATTATCCGAAGACGTACTGTATGAGGTACACATGACTGTGGAAGATGGTGGTGACTTTGATCTCAGCGAAACGGAAAAAGAGATTAAGATATCCGCTGTTCTGGGAATCTGAAGGATATGCTTTATTGCAAAGATACACTTAGGGGTTGCATAATTTGTAATAATACTGTATATTAATTGTAACGATTCGCGAAATGAGTCTGTTTTTGTAATATTATTTAAAAGAAGATGAATCAATTCAAAGCACCATTGCTTTGTAAAGGAGGAACTATATTATGAAAAAAGCAGGTTTGGCCGTTTTGCTTCTGGGCGCAGCGCTTTGCATCCCTGGATGTGGATTTGAGGAAGGTGCAGGAGCAAGCGTTACAGTTATACAGGCAACCCCGACCCCTATTCCAACACCAACCCCCGAGGCAACTCCTACACCAGAAGTTACGCCTACTCCAGAACCAGTTGTAGAGCAGACTGCAAGCGGTGTGAATGTAACTAAGCAGGATGGTACATATGTTGCGAATGCAGATATTAACCTTCGTGCAGATGCAAGTGCAGATGCTACCTGGATCGCAGGTGTAACAAGCGGTACACAGCTTACAAGTACAGGTGTATGCGACAATGGCTGGATTGAGGTTTCCTATGAGGGACAGACTGCTTATGTATCCGGTGATTATGTAAGTGCAGTGGCAGCTGACGGTGCAGCCGCAGATGGAACTGCTGATCAGGCAGCTACAGAAGGAAGCGCAGATGCTGCAGCTGATGAGGCTGTCGCAGGCTGACAGGCTGGAAATTTAAGCGATGAAATGATGAGATGAAAGACGCTATGTAAATGGATGATATTATCGTTTGCATAGCGTTTTTTGAGTACTAAAGAAATTCCCTCCTGCCATGAAATGGTAAGAGGGAGATTTCTGAATATATCAAATCAAATTATTTCGGATAAACCAGTCTGTCTGGTTTGATATCATACAGCACTTCATCCAGGAACTTCTTAGCCAGATATTTCGCCATACCAAGGTTCATATCCAGATAATTGCCACAGTCTTTCGGGGAAGCACCAGGAACCTCGCCCTCGAAATCACGGATAAACTCAAAGGTTTCAACCATAAGCGGAACAATATCCTTAGATTCATAATCTCCGTTCAGCAGCAGATAATTTCCGGTACGGCAGCCCATAGGACCCCAGTAAATGACCTTCGGGCCAAACTCCTTATGGTTCCGCAGGAAGGTAGCTGCCAGATGCTCCATGGCGTGAAGCTCGGCTGTGTTCATAACAGGCTCCTCATTTGGGGAAGTCATACGGATGTCAAAAGTGGTGATCACACTATTTCCAACCGGATCCTTGCGGGAAACGTAAACGCCTGGCTGAAGTTTGATGTGATCTATTGTGAAACTGGTAATCTTTTCCATAAAAAAAGACCTCGCTTTCTGATAAATTCTTTCTTGATTTTAGCAGACAATACAAGCTGTGGCAAGACAAAGAAAAAGAAATTGAACAATCTGTGAAAACAATTGTTTTTACGTGATTTTCGTTATAATAGAAAAAGATGGCATCAAGAATTGGAGGCATAAAATCATGAAAAAAAAAAGAAAAATTCTGGCAATGCTGATGGTGGCAGCTCTTTCCGCAGGAATGCTGGCAGGCTGTGGTTCAGATGATACGAAAGAGGAAAGCAAGAGCACAGAAGCAGCAGATACTAAGGAGAATACAGAAGAAAATAAAGACACAGAAGAAACAAAAGAGGAAAGTACAGAGGAAAGTGCTGACCAGTCAGAAGGAACGGAGGAAGAAGTTTCCGGCTTTACAGACGGTTCCGGGGATGGAGAAGGTACAGATGAGACAGCAGACGATACCAGCACTGTTCTGGATACCTCAGAGCCTCTTACCGGTCTTCATCATGCAGAGATTGAGGTGAAGGACTACGGCACCATTAAGGTGGAACTGGATGCGGACACAGCACCTATCAGTGTAACCAACTTTGTGAAACTGGCACAGGAGCATTTTTATGACGGACTTACCTTCCACCGCATTATAGATGGATTTATGATCCAGGGCGGAGATCCGGAAGGAACTGGAAGAGGAGGCTCTGATGAGACTATTAAGGGTGAGTTTTCTGAGAATGGCGTAAAGAACGACATTTCCCATGAGAGAGGTGTGATCTCCATGGCAAGATCCTCAGACCCGGACAGTGCAAGCTCCCAGTTCTTTATCATGCAGGCTGACGGCACTTATCTGGACGGCCAGTATGCGGCTTTTGGCCATGTGACAGAGGGAATGGATATTGTTGACCAGATTCTGCAAGGATGCAAAGCCTACAGATAACAATGGAACCATTTCAGCAGATGAGCAGCCGGTGATGACAAGCGTTACCATTATTGACTGACAAAGTACAGATTGAGAATACCGAAGATAAAAACACCCCTTTGGCAGACACAAATAATTACAGTCTGTCTAAGGGGTGTTTTTGAGTAAATACATGGGAAAAAAGTTGTTGCTTTTTGTATACAAGTTACAGTTTGACTACAAGTACGGGCATAGGCGGATGATTAGGCCGGTTGTAATATTCTGTTTTAATAACCAGAAATTTCCTGGAATCCAGCACTTTCAGCCATTCCAGCAGTGCATCCCGTTCCTCAAACCCGGAATCTCCGCCGCTGTAGATACACAGCATCAGGATCCCGCCCTTTTTCAAAAGGGACAGGGATACGGTAAGTGCCTGAATACTGGATTCTGCTCTCGTGGCAAGAGTATGATCGCCTTTCGGCAGATAGCCGAAATTGAATACAATGCAGCTTACACTCACAGGCTCTGCGTATTTCCCCCATATTTACGTGGGAATCCAGAAACAGTTCATAATTGTGGGGAGCATTTTCCTTTTCCAGCCGCTCTCTGGTATTGGCAAGTGCCATTTCCTGAATGTCGAAAAGGCGAGTACATGTCCTTTTTTCCCCACAAAGACGGAAAGAAGCAGAGTGTCATTTCCGTTTCCCATGGTGGCATCAATGCAAAGGTCTCCTTCTTTTTACATGCTCTGAGATAAAGTGGGCGCACCACTGTGTGATCTGGTAGTTCATAATGGTTCCTTTCTTTTTGTAGTATCCTTATAATGAAAGACGAAAACAAATGGCAAAATCTCCCGCAAAGTGGGGCGTGCAGATTGCGGGAAGGATTTTCAAACATGCTCTGGAATAGCTGTTAAAAGTCTAAGGCTATTATAACAGATAAAAAAACAAAAAAAAGATGCATATAAAGGTAAATTATGTATGAAAAGCCGAACATATAAAAAAATACATTGCATTCATACGTCTCTTTGCATTATAATAAGCGGTACGGACAAAAGATATAAAATAACAGATGAATTTTGTCCAAAAGATTTCAAAGAGAGATGAGGGAAGATAATGTTAGAGGGAAAGACAGTTCTTCTGGGAAGTTACTGGAAGTATTGCAGCATATAAGATCGCATATCTTGCAAGTACGCTGAAGAAGCAGCAGGCAGACGTTCATGTGCTAATGACCAGAAATGCCACTAATTTTATTAATCCCATTACTTTTGAGACACTTACCGGGAATAAATGCCTTGTGGATACCTTTGACCGGAATTTTCAGTTCAGGTAGAGCATGTGTCCATTGCGAAAAAAGGCTGACGTTGTGATGATCGCACCGGCAAGTGCCAATGTGATAGGCAAGCTGGCTCATGGAATTGCAGATGACATGCTTACAACCACCATTATGGCATGCAGATGCAAGAAATTTATTTCTCCGGCGATGAACACCAATATGTTTGAGAACCCCATTGTTCAGGATAATCTAAAAATCCTGGAGCATTATGGATACGAAGTGATCGATCCTGCTGTGGGCTATCTTGCATGTGGCGATACCGGAGCAGGGAAAAATGCCGGAGCCGGAGACTCTTTTTAAACTATATTTTGAGAGAGTGTGCCTGTGAGAAGGATATGAAAGGGCTGAAGGTGCTGGTTACCGCCGGTCCTACCCAGGAAGCAATTGATCCTGTCCGTTATATTACCAACCACTCTTCGGGCAAGATGGGCTATGCCATTGCAAAAATGGCTATGCTGCGCGGAGCAGATGTCACACTGGTGAGTGGACGTACTGCACTCCTGCACCGCCGCCATTTGTGAAGAGTGGTTCCGGTGGTAACAGCCAGAGATATGTATGAAGCTGTAACCTCTGTCAGTCAGGAACAGGATATTATCATTAAAGCAGCAGCAGTGGCAGACTATCGTCCGGCCAGTGTGAGCGATGAGAAAATCAAAAAAGAAAGACGATGACATGTCCATTGCCCTTGAGAGAACAGATGACATTCTGAAATATCTTGGAGAGCACAAACCGGATGGACAGTTTCTCTGTGGCTTTTCCATGGAAACAGAGAATATGATCGGTAATTCCAGAGTCAAACTTACCAGGAAAAAATCTGGATATGGTAGCTGCCAACAATGTAAAAAAATGGCAGGTGCCGGATTCCAGGGGGATACCAATGTTCTGACTCTGATTACACAGGATGAAGAAGTATCACTCCCGCTAATGAGCAAGGAGGATGCAGCCGGTAAGATCCTGGATAAAATACTGCTTGAGAGAGTTCGCAGATAGTTATTTACAGGCTGTCATTTTGATAGCATTTATAAATCTTTTTGGCGAAGCCGCAGGCAGTGGCACTGGTGTTATATTCGCAGATTGTATTTTGTAAATCTGGACAGAGGATAACACATTTTTCAGAGTGGCGGGTAAATACCAAAAAACATGCCCGCTGTTCCATACCGTATTGTATCCCTGGGTCTGAACAGGCTCTAATATAGGGAACGATAACAAGGAGGACAATATGAACAAAAAATTTACAACATCTCAAATCACCTTACTGGGCCTTATGATCGCAATTCTGCTTCTTATGGCTTACACACCTCTTGGATACCTGAATATCGGGCCTCTTGCAATCACCTTTAATATTATTCCGGTTGCCGTCAGCGCAATTACAATGGGACCTGTAGGCGGAGCCATCGCGGGAGCCGTATTCGGACTTACCAGCTTTGGTCAGTGTATCGGCATTGGAGGTACCAGCCTTATGGGTGTTACCTTATTCGGAATCAATCCATTCCTGGCGTTTGTTCAGAGATTTATTCCAAGACTGGTTGACGGACTTCTTCTTGGATATATTTTCCGGGGAGTCCGCAGGAAATCAAAAAATATTTATCTTTCCTGTGCTGTAACAGGATTTCTTTCCGCATTTTTAAATACTCTGTTTTTTATGGGGTTATTGGTTTGCCTTTTTGGAAATACCGAGTATGTACAGGGACTTATGGGTGGAAAAAACGTGATTCTGTTCATCTGTACATTTGTAGGAATCAACGCAGTATGTGAAATGCTTTCCGCTACCGTTATCACAGGCGCTGTAGGTGCAGCCCTTTACAAGGCAAGGAAAAGCGCTTCTTCCGGAAACAGAGAAGAAATCTGAGAAAGTGGTAAAAACAGCAGAAGTTTAAGAAAATTGAAAACAGACAGACTGTTTGCAAAAATGGCCGCTGATTGCGGCTGAAAGCAGTCTGGCTGATGATAGAGAAATCATGGAGGAAAAAAAATGATTTTAGCAATTGATATTGGAAACACAAATATTGTGGTTGGCTGCATTGATTCAAAGCAAACCTATTTCATTGAGACTTTCCACTGTCCGTACAAAAACAGAACTGGAATACGCAGTTGACCTGAAGACAGTTTTGGATTTATATCATATTAAGCGGATTGATATTGAAGGCTGCATTATTTCCTCTGTAGTACCGCAGATTACCAATGCCGTGAAGCTTGCAGCTGAAAAAGGTTCTGAAAAAAAGAACCTATGGTATTGGGACCAGGTGTAAAAACAGGACTGAATATCCCGATGGATAATCCCGGACAGCTTGGAGCAGATCTTGTAGCAAATGCAGTTGCAGGAATTCATGAATATTCTCTTCCACTGGCAATTATTGATATGGGAACTGCAAGTACGGTAAGCGTAGTAGATGAGAAGAAGCATTATGTGGGAGGCATGATTTTTCCCGGAATGGGAGTGTCCCTGGATGCCCTTACTGCCCGTGCTTCTCAGCTTAGCGGAATCAGTATTGAAGCACCGAAGCGCATCATTGGAAAAAATACCATTGAATGCATGAAAAGCGGTGTGATTTACAGCAATGCAGCAGCCCTTGACGGAATTGTTGACAGAATTGAAGAAGAGCTTGGTCAGAAAATTACAGTTGTTGCAACTGGTGGTCTTGCCCGTAAGATTATCCCACATTGCAAGCGGAAGATTTTGCTGGATGAGGATCTTTTGTTAAAAGGTTTGCTCATTATATATGAGAAGAACAGAAAAAGAATTATAAGCTTTCTGAGAATGAAAAATGAGACAGGTCAGAACTTCACGGTTATGAGGTTCTGACCTGTTTTGCCTACGGAATTCGGTTGCCGTTAGGAACGATGAAAGGCATCTGCAAAATCTTCTGGGACAGGGGCAGTCATACACATGTTTTCTCCTGTAACAGGGTGAGCAAATTCCAGCTGAAAGGAGTGCAGGGGCTGTCTTTTTATAATTCTGTAATCTGGATTGTAGAGAAAGTCTCCTGGCAGCGGATGTCCAATGTACTTCATATGCACACGGATCTGATGCGTGCGTCCGGTTTCCAGATGGAGCTCGATGAGAGAGTAGGAATGATAGGTGTCTAATCGCTCATAATGTGTGACCGCACTTTCCCCATTTGCGAAATCCACCTGTCTTTCGATGGTGGAATCTGCTGCGCGCCCGATAGGCGCATCAATAGTTCCTTGCTCTGGTGCGATTCCCTGTACAATTGCCAGATAGGTACGCCGGATCTGACGCTGTTTCATCTGGGCAGAGAGAACTGCTGCACTATAAGGATTTTTCGCCAGGATCAGGGCTCCTGTGGTGTCTCTGTCCCAGACGGTTGATGCAGCGGTAGACGAAATGCTGTCCTTTTTCTTTAAAATACCAGGCAACTCCATTCGCCAGTGTATTATCATAATTTCCAATGGAAGGGTGCACAGGCATGTCTGCCGCCTTATTTATGACTAAAATATCTTCATCTTCATATAGAATAGAAAGGTCCATTCTCACAGGCAGGATATTCTCAGTGTTGTCCGCTTCCGGAATATGTATGTGAAGAGAATCTCCCGACCAAGAACTGATTTCCCAAATCCCCGCTCACCATTTAGCTGAATCGCATTTTTATCTGCCTTCATGGAAGATAAAATTCCCCAGGAAAAAGCCCTTGTTCCCTGAGAAAATCAAGAAGCTGCATTCCTTCCTGCTCTGGCTGTATCGTGTATGTAAGAATTCTGTCCAAGGTGTTCCTCCCTGAAATTGTATTAAAATTATGTTGAAACATAAGGATTGTGCGTAATTAAATACTGTATTTTTTTTTCGCTCAAGGTGTGCGTATAATAGCACAGAAAATATTTGCATGGAAGTATCTGAAGCAGTTTTATGAGATATACATCCATGTGACAGGAACTATTTATACATTTAAGGAAAAAGAGGAAACATATGAAACAACAGCAACATCTTTTTACAAACAAAATGCTCCGGGCGCTTCTTGTTCCTATTATTATGGAACAGCTATTAAATGCCTTGATGGGTACGGTAGATACTATGATGGTCAGCAATGTAGGTTCTGCGGCCATTTCCGCCGTTTCTCTTGTGGACTCCATCAATGTATTGATCATTCAGGCCTTTTTCTGCACTGGCAGCAGGAGGTACCATTATCTGTACCCAGTATCTTGGACAGAAGAATCACGAGATGGCAAACAAATCAGCCAGGCAGGCACTTTTTATTATAACAGCTATTTCTGTTTTCATCGTTGTGCTTGGACTTGCTTTCCGTGCACCGCTTCTTAGCTTTATTTTCGGAAAAGTGGACGCGGATGTTATGGAAGAATTCCATGGTGTATTTCTTTTATACTGTGCTGTCTTATCCTTTTATTGCGCTTTATGATGCCGGAGCATCCATTTTCCGTGCACAGGAAAACACCAGAGGACCGATGGTGATCTCCATTATTTCCAATGTGATGAATATTGTGGGAAATGGAATCCTGATCTGGGTATTTCATATGGGAGTTGCCGGGCCGCCATTTCTACACTGGTATCCAGAATTTTTTGTGCAGTGGTAGTGCTTTATCAGCTTAGAAAAGACAGGCAGCCAATTGTGGTACGTGATTATCTGAAAATCCGTCCGGATGGAAAAATGATTGGCAGGATTCTTGCTCTTGGTATTCCTTCTGGTATAGAGAACAGCATGTTCCAGCTTGGAAAGCTGGCAATCCAGTCTACAGTCTCTACGCTTGGAACCACTGCAATTGCAGCCCAGGCTATGACCAATATGCTGGAGATGTTAAATGGAACAGCTGTAATTGGTGTTGGAATCGGACTTATGACAGTAGTGGGACAGAGCCTTGGAGCCGGAAAAAAGACGAGGCAGTTTATTATATGAAGAAACTGATGATCTTTTCCGAAGTCTTTCTCATCGCCTGCTGTGCAGTGGTATATGTCCTTGCACGGCCGATTACCATGATTGGTGGAATGGAAGCCAAAAGCGCTGAAATGTGTCTGGATATGATGTTCTGATCACCATTGTGAAACCAATCGTATGGATGTTTGCGTTTATTCCGGCTTACGGCATGCGTGCGGCAGGAGATGTGAAGTTTTCCATGATTACTTCCTGCATTACTATGTGGACCTTCCGCTTTTGCCTGTGCGTTTATCTGATTCGGGTATGTGGCATGGGACCGATGGCTGTCTGGATCGGAATGTTCACAGACTGGACGGTACGTGCGATCGTGTTCGGTTTGCGGTTTAAGAGTGGAAAATGGATGGAACATAAAGTTGTGTAAAAGGTTACTGGTAACTGCAAAAGGTAACTGCAAAAGATAAGGAAAGCGATCCCCTGGAATTTTATTGACTTTTTAAATGGCAAAATTATATAATGTAACGGATAAAAACAGGGAAAAAGCATGATCGGGGAAGCCAGGTGTAATTCCTGCACAAGTCCGTTACTGTACAGTCAGATACTGGTTGCTTTTTTCAGAAACAGGATTTCCTGCGGCAACCGGGATAAGACTGATAGGAAAGAAGCTTTGTTGTCAGGGACAGGGCTTCTTTATTTACGTAACAGATGGGGGGCGGACGTGAAATTGCCGTCACAATCCCAGAAATGGGCATAGCGGGTTCCTCATAGCTTTGGAGGCAAGAAACATGGAACATAAGACAGGATTGGAAGATTATTATGTGATTCGCGGACAGAAGAAAATGCGTTTTGGCTATACTACAGGTTCCTGCGCGGCAGCAGCTTGCAAGGGCGCCTGCCGATGCTTCTGGGAAAAGAAAAAGTTAACATCTGTACCGCTTATGACTCCCTAAGGGAATCCTTCTTGACCTGGAGCTGCATGACATTCAGGATCAGTGAAAATCAGGTTACCTGTGCAGTGAAAAAAGATGCCGGAGATGATCCGGACACAACAAATGGCATTCTTGTTTATGCTACAGTGTGGAAGACGGATACTGCCGGAATTGTTATAGATGGAGGAGTGGGCGTAGGCAGAGTTACAAGACCCGGGCTCTCCCAGAAAGTGGGAGAAGCGGCGATCAATCCTGTTCCTCGTGCCATGATTCTTCGGGAAGCAGAAGAAGCTGCAGTTTCCCATGACTATGAGGGAGGGCTGAAGGTTGTGATTTCTGTCCCGGAAGGTGTAGAGATTGGCAAGAAGACCTTTAATCCCAGACTGGGAATCACAGGGGGGAATCTCCATTCTTGGAACCTCCGGAATTGTGGAGCCTATGAGTGAAAAAGCTCTTGTAGAAAGCATTCATGTGGAAATGAAGCAGCACTTTTACCCAGGGCGAGAAGTATCTTCTTGTGACTCCGGGAAATTATGGGGCAGATTATCTGCGCGAGCATATGACTTTGCCTTTTGAACGAAATATCAAGTGCAGCAATTATGTTGGGGGAAACGATTGATATGGCTGTGGACATGGGCGTGAAGGGAATTCTATTTGTGGCTCATATTGGCAAGTTCGTGAAAGTAGCAGCAGGAATCATGAACACACACTCCCACAGTGCAGATGCCCGCATGGAAGTGCTTGCAGCCAATGCCCTAAGAGTGGGAGCGGATGGAGATACTGCAAGAGATATCCTGAATTGCAATACCACAGATGATGCCCTTGATGTTTTGCACGAAAAAAGGCCTTTTAGAGCCTGCAATGAAAGAAATTATGGAGAAGATCCAGTTTTATCTGGATCACCGTTCCTATGAACAAATTAAGCTTGGTGCGGTTGTTTTTTAACAATGTATATGGATATCTGGGAAAAACAAGAGATGCCGGTGAACTGATTCAGGAAATTCAGAAGCAGGATAAAATGCTTAAACTTCAAATATAAACAGGCTCTGGATATGGAAAAGTATGCTGTAAGGCGTTTGGCGAATAAAGATTTGTTCAATTTATAAGAGAAAAAATGAAAAACAGAGTAGTTATGCTTAAAAACTATTTCAGAAAGAGAGATCTATGACAGGAAAATTATATGGCGTAGGAGTTGGCCCAGGGGATCCGGAGCTGATCACTTTAAAGGCCTTAAGACTTACAAAGGAAGCAGATATACTGGCTTTCCCAGGGGAAAAGCCAATAGAATCTGTGGCATACAGGATCATGAAAGGAGCGTACCCGGAAATTGACAGCAAACAGATGATTTCCCTGCCAATGCCCATGATCAAAGACAGAGAAGAACTGAAACGAGTTCATGATGAAGGAGCAAAAAAATAATTGCAGAATGGCTTGAGAAAGGAAAAAATGTAGTATTTCTCACCCTGGGAGACCCAACCGTATATTCTACATATATTTATGTACACAAACGTGTGGAACAGCTGGGATATGCCACAGAAATTGTCAGCGGCATTACATCCCTTTTGTGCAGTCAGTGCCAGATTTAATGAAGGACTGGTGGAAAAATCCCAGCAGCTTCATGTAATCCCTGCCTCCTATCAGATAGAAGAAGCATTGAAGCTTCCCGGAACGAAGGTTCTGATGAAAACCGGCAAAAAAATGCAGGAAGTAAAAGCAAAGATCAAAGCATCTGGAAACAAGGCAGAGATGATTGAAAATTGCGGAATGCCAGATGAGAAAATATACAGAAGTGTGGAAGAAATTCCAGATGATGCAGGTTATTATTCGTTGATCATTGTGAAGGAAAAATAAGATAATGTAAATGAAAAACCAATGTGGGCAGAGTAAAAATTTATTAAAGTAAGAATTATAGAACTTTGCAGCACAATAGAAATTATAGTGAAAAAAGGAGATAACACCATGATTCATTTCGTAGGAGCAGGTTCGGAGCACCAGATTTGATCACCGTAAGAGGAAAGAAATATCTGGAAGAAGCAGACGTAGTTATTTACGCAGGATCTCTGGTAAATCCCAAACTTTTGGAGTACACAAAGGATATTTGTACCATTTATAACAGCGCAAAGATGACACTGGAAGAGGTGCTTTCTGTTATGGAAAAGGCAGAAGCAGCAGGAAAGACAACAGTAAGACTTCACACAGGTGATCCCTGTATTTATGGTGCCATCCGTGAGCAGATGGATGTGCTGGATGAGAAGGGAATTGTTTATGATTACTGTCCTGGTGTCAGCGCATTCTGCGGTGCGGCAAGTGCTTTAAATCTGGAATATACGCTGCCGGATATTTCCCAGAGCGTGATCATCACCCGTATGGAAGGCAGAACTCCGGTTCCGCCAAAGGAAAGCATTCAGTCCTTTGCCGCTCATCAGGCAACTATGGTTGTTTTTCTCAGCACAGGAATGCTGGAAGAACTGAGCAGAAGACTGATCGAAGGCGGTTATACGGCAGATACTCCTGCTGCGATTGTGTATAAGGCAACCTGGGAGGATGAAAAGAAATTTGTGTGCACAGTAGGAACTCTGGCGCAGACTGCGAAGGAGAATCATATTACGAAGACTGCACTTATGATCATTGGAGACTGTGTAAATGCCGCTCATTATGACCGTTCCAAATTATACGATCCGGGATTTACAACTGAGTTCCGTGAGGCAACGAAATAAGAATAAGACTCTAAAGCCTGTTCCAGATGAAAGGAAAACGGATGAAAATTTCCATGATATGCTACACCCTGACAGGGCAGCAGACAGGAGAGAAACTAAAAAGGGACTGGAAAAAAGAAGGAAATATAGTTTCTCTTTTTACAAAGAGTAAATACATTCCAGACTCTATAAAGGGAAGCTGCGGGAAATGGACGGGAGAACAGTTTGAAACTGCAGACAGTATCATTTTCATTGAGCAGCCGGAATTGCAGTGCGCAGCATTGCTCCCTTTATACAAAGCAAAAAAGAAAGACCCGGCTGTGCTGGTAGTAGATGAATTGGGCAAATTTGTGATATCCCTGCTGTCTGGACATCTTGGCGGGGCAAATGAACTTGCCTGTCTGGCTGCAGACATTTTTACAGGCAATCCCTGTAGTCACAACTGCCACAGACCTTGAGGGAAAATTTGCTGTGGATGTGTTTGCAAAGAAAAAAATAACTGTCACATTTTTTCGAATGAAAGAGGCGAAAGAGGTTTCTGCCGCGCGCTGCTGGCAGGTGAGAAGGTGGGATTCTACAGCGAATTTCCCTGGGAGGGAGAACTGCCAGAGGGACTGATCTGGTGTCAAAAACTGGCATATCACTTTCTGAAATACAGTATGAAACTGTGGATGGCACACCACTTCCAGAGGTGGGGATTGCCGTGACCGTACATAAAAGCTGTCATCCCTTTGCCTCAACGACGCATGTAGTTCCACCAGCTGCTGCGCTTGGAATGGGCTGCCGGAAAAAAATAAAGAATCAGAAGCCGTGGAAAAAGCAGCATTCAGCTGCCTGAAAGAAAATGACATTTATCCGGAGGCAGTTGCAGCTCTTGCAAGCATTGATGTAAAAAAAAAAAAGAAGAACCGGGCTTCTGGCTCTTTCAGAAAAGCTGGGAGCTCCCTTCAAAACATTTTCCAGTGAGGAACTTCTGTCTGTGCAGGGTGAATTCACCTCATCCTCTTTTGTAAGTAAGACAGTAGGTGTGGATAATGTGTGTGAACGAAGCGCGGTGAAAGCCGCAGAGAATCATACGGGCATTCATTTTATACAGAGAAAACGGGGCGCAGAGGGCGTGACAACGGCTCTTGTCCTTGGAGATTGGAGGATACGTTTTGAGTAAAGAAAAAGAAAATCTATGTGGTAGGAATCGGACCAGGTTCTTATGAAGGAATGACAGGAGCTGCAGCTACAGCTCTTGAAAAAAGTGATGTGATCGTTGGATACACTGTTTATATTGATCTTGTAAAAGACCATTTTCCGGGAAAATCTTTTCTCACCACACCTATGAGAAAGGAAGTAGACCGCTGTGTAATGGCTTTTTGATGAGGCTATGAAAGACCAGACAGTTTCCATGATCTGCAGTGGTGATGCGGGAGTTTACGGAATGGCTGGTCTTATGTATGAAATCGGCGCAAACTATCCGGAGGTGGAGCTGGAAGTAGTTGCAGGTGTTACAGCAGCAACCGGAGGAGCAGCAGTGCTTGGTGCTCCATTGATCCACGATTTCTGTCTGATCAGTCTCAGTGATCTGCTCACACCATGGGAAAAGATCGAGAAGCGTCTTCTTCTGGCTTCGGAAGCTGATTTTGTGATTGTTCTTTACAATCCGTCCAGTCACAAGAGACACGATTATCTGAAAAAGCCTGCGAACTTATGCTTCAACACAAATCTCCGGAAACAGTATGCGGTACTGTGCAGAACATTAACCGCGAGGGTGAAACTGCCAGGGTTATGACTCTGGCTGAATTGAAAGAAACACAGGTAGATATGTTTACCACTGTATTTATCGGAAATTCACAGACCAGAAATATTGATGGAAAAAAATGGTAACACCAAGAGGATATAAAAATGTCTGATGTTGTTGTTTTTGCAGGCACCACAGAAGGCTGTGAAATCTGCAGCTTTCTGGCAAAAAATAAAGTAAGTGTGCTTGCATGTGTCGCTACCGATTACGGCAGCAAATCATTAAAAAGAGAACGAATATCTGAAAATCCACGCTGGCCGCCTGAATGGGGCGGAGATGGAAAATCTTCTGAAAGAACTCAGTCCCGGATTGGTGCTGGATGCTACCCATCCGTATGCTGCCGAGGTAACGGAGAATATTCGGACAGCCTGCAAAAAATACAGGGCTTTCCTATGAGAGAGTGCTTCGTGAAAAGGGCGCGTATCAGGATAAAGCTGTATATGTGGAAGACACGGAGGCAGCAGTGAGGTTTTTGGAAGACACTAAGGGGAATATCCTGCTAACTACAGGCAGCAAAGAGCTTGGAAAATTTACAGCTTTATCTGATGCAGGAGAACGCATTTATGCCCGTGTTCTGTCTTTGCCATCTGTGATGGAAACCTGCAAAGGGTATGGCTTTGAGGGCAAACATCTGATCGGTATGCAGGGACCCTTTTCCATGGAATTAAACGCAGCCATGCTTCGTCAGTATGACTGCAGATACCTTGTGACAAAGGATACAGGAAAAGCAGGTGGTTTCCAGGAGAAAATTGATGCTGCACTTATGTGCGATGTGATTCCTGTTATAATTGGAAGACCGCTGCAGGAAGAGGGTCTTTCTGTGGCAGAATGTAAACATATGCTCACGGAACATTTTGGACTTACTCTAAAAACCTCACGTTACACTTCTGGGAATTGGGATGGGAAGTGAAAACCCTCACAATGCAGGGAAAAAAGGGCAGTTCAAAGAGCTGATCTGATCATTGGGGCCAGGCGTATGGCGGATTCCATCCGGGAGCCGGGACAGCCGGTGGTGTATGAATACCGCAGTGATGTGATTGAGCTTATATTAAGAGCCATCCGGAATATGAGAATATTGTGATAGCTTTGTCCGGGGATGTGGGATTCTACAGCGGAGCGAAGAAGCTGCTGGATGTGTTGAATGGAAGGAAACCAGAGGGTGTTTTAGCAGATGATTTTAAAGGGCAGGAGGACAGTGAAAAAGGAAATGGCTGTGTTTCCATTGAGATTATCTGCGGAATTTCTTCTGTGGTTTATTTTATGTCCCAGATCGGTTTATCCTGGGATGATGCGAAGATCACTAGCGCCCACGGCAAAAATTGCAATTTGGTTTCCATGATCAAGCAGAATCAGAAGGTTTTTTTCCATTCTGGGAACAAAAAGTGCGGTTGCAGAACTTGCACAGAAACTGGTGGAATATGAGATGGGAGATGTGGTTCTTTATGTTGGAGAAAACCTTTCCTATCCAGATGAAAAAATATTCCAGGCGAACGCCAGTGAACTGACTTCCTATGAGGGTCAGGCATTGAGCGTTGTCTGTGCTTTTAATGAAAAAGCCAGACCGGCATTTTCCACTCATGGAATTCAGATGAGAAATTTATCCGTGGAAAAGCACCTATGACAAAAAAGAAGAGGTGAGATGTGTTTCCCTTTCTAAGCTTCGTCTTCAGGAAGATTCCATTTGTTATGATGTAGGTGCCGGAACAGGTTCTGTTTCTGTGGAAATGGCTCTTCGCGCAGATCAGGGGACAGGTTTTCGCTGTTGAGAAAAGGATGACGCGGTGGCTCTTCTTTACGAAAACAAACAGCGGTTTGCAGCGGATAATCTGGAAATTATAAAGGGCGAGGCACCGGAAGCACTAAAAAGAACTGCCGGTTCCTACTCATGCGTTTATCGGTGGTTCATCGGAAATCTGAAAGAAATCGTTGCCCTGCTTTTAGAAAAAGAACCGGGATGTGCGGATCGTGATCAACTGCATTACGCTGGAGACTATCAGTGAGGCACTGGAGGTATTGAAAGAATACGATTTCGCAGATCAGGAAGCAGTGCAGCTTACAGCCTCCAGATCAAAAGAGATTGGAAGATACCATCTAATGATGGGAGAAAATCCTATTTATATTATCACCTGCCAGAGCCCCCGGGCGCAGATATGACAGGTGTGGCTTTTTTAAGAGTGCAGAAAAAAAAGGCTGTTGGCGAGGAAAGAAGAGGAGGACTATCATGAAAAAAAAAAGAATACCCAGGATCTTGCTTTGCAGCAGGAGCCAGCGGAAGCGGAAAAACACTTCTCACCTGTGGTCTGCTGCAGGTACTGGTAAACAGAGGAATAAAGACAGTCTCCTTTAAATGCGGACCGGATTATATTGATCCCATGTTCCATACCCAGGTAATTGGTACAAAATCCCGAAATCTGGACACTTTTTTTTACAGGAGAGGAGATTACCAGATACCTTCTTGCAAAAAAACAGTGCTGACTGTGAAATTGCAGTGATGGAAGGCGTTATGGGTTTTACGATGGAGTGGCAGGAACCACTACTTTGGCAAGTGCTTATGATCTGGCGCGAGTTACGGATACGCCGGTTATTCTGATCGTGAACAGCAAGGGAATGAGTGTCTCTTTGCTGCCTACATAAAAGGCTTTCTGGAATACAAAAAGACAGCCGCATAAAAGGCGTGATTTTTAACCAGATGTCCCCTATGCTCTATCCCAGAATGAAGAAACTGGTGGAAGAGGAGCTTGGCATCAAAGTACTGGGCTATGTGCCAAGGGTGGAAGATTGTGTGATCGAGAGCCGACACCTGGGACTGATTTTGCCAGAAGAAATCCCGGAACTGAAGGGACGGCTTTTTGAAGCTGGCAGAAGTGCTGGAGAACAGTCTGGAAATAGAAGAGATATTAAAACTGGCCAATGAGGCACCAGTGTTGGAATATCCATTGTTGGAAAAAGACAGATGAGATCCCTATGTCAGCCAGCTGGAACCAGTGCAATAGCTGAAAAGGTGAAAAAGAGAAGTGGATGCATTGAATGAAATGAGTCAGGTGTATACCTGAAAAGCCCAGGGAAGCTTCGGATCGGTCTTTGCGAAAGATGAGGCATTCTGCTTCTTTTATGAGGATAATCTGGATCTTCTTCGTTCCATGGGTGCCGAGTTGGTGGCTTGGCCTTTTTCGCCTGTACATGACGGTCATTTACCAGAAAATCTGGACGGACTTCTTCTCTATGGTGGATATCCGGAATTAAATGGAAAAGCATTGGAGGAGAATCTTTTCCATGCGGCAGGAAATTGCGGCAGCCATAAAGGATGGAATGCCCTGTCTTGCAGAATGCGGTGGGTTCATGTATCTCCACGAAAAGATGGAGGGAATGGATGGGAAATGCTATGAAATGGCAGGCGTTATTCCGGGTAAGGTATGGCGCACACCCAGACTGACCCGGTTTGGCTATATTACTTTGAAGCAGAATCTGGGGATTTCCCATGGAAAACAGGAAACAGCGATTCTTGGGGAGTCAGATCTTGGAGTAAGTCCAGCCCATGAATTTCATTATTTTGATTCGGATAATTGTGGAACTGCACTTTCATGCTTCCAAATCGGAAAGCAAACGCGGGTGGGACTGCATGCACGGCTCTGATCATTTGTTAGCTGGCTTTCCTCATTTATATTATTACGCAAATCCGAAAATCCCGCAGGCATTTTTAAAAAAGTGTCTGGAGTATAAGGAGTTACAAAAAATGATACGATTATTAACTCTTCCGGCAGGTTTTATTCTTGACCTGCTTATGGGAGATCCAAGATGGCTATATCATCCGGTATGTCTTATAGGAAATCTGATCAGCATACTGGAAAAAGGAATACGAAAGGGTGTTTCCGAAAACAGATAAAGGGTGAGCGGGCAGGAGGCATTCTGGAAGTTGTCCTTGTCTGTTTTATTACCTTTTTTATTCCTTACGTTGTAATCCATCTGCTTTATAAATGGAATTTCTGGCTGGGCTTTGTACTGGAGACTTTCTGGTGCGGACAGCTGCTTGCAACAAAATCATTGAAAGTGGAAAGTATGAAAGTATATGACCGCCTGAAAAACGGAACCATTGAGGAAGCACGGTATGCTGTTTCCATGATCGTGGGACGTGATACACAGGCACTTTCAGAAATCGGAGTGACGAAGGCAGCTGTGGAAACGGTTGCGGAAAATTCCTCTGACGGAATTATTGCCCCTATGTTTTACATGGCAATTGGCGGTATTCCCCGATGTTTTTGTACAAGGGCATCAACACTATGGATTCTATGCTTGGATATAAAAACGATAAATATCTGTATTTTGGAAGATGTGCAGCCAGACTTGACGATGTGGCGAATTATATTCCAGCCAGAATTTCCGGTTGGTTGATGGCATTGTCCACAGTATTTGTTGGAATGGATACCAAAAAATGCAGTGAAAATATACAGAAGAGACCGCCGCAATCATGCAAGCCCCAATTCTGCCCAGACAGAAGCGGCTATGGCAGGGAGCACTGGATGTTCAGCTGGCAGGAAATGCTTATTATTTTGGTAAGCTATATGAAAAACCGACGATCGGGGGATCCGATCCGCCCGGTTGAAATCGAGGATATTCCAAGAGCGAATAAACTGCTTTATGCAACCTGTATTGTGGGAGCAATTTTATTCTTCGGGCTGAGTGTTCTTCTGAAAACTGTGTTATAGCGGATTTTGCTGAAAAAACAGCAACAAATAAAAAGATTAAAGTATGTTTTTAAAATTGTGACGCACATCTTACAGAAAGCCTTTTTCAAACACGCTTTAGATCATGTAATTACTTGAATGGAGACAACAATGGAAAAACACATACATGGCGGTGATGTGTATCATCATCAGGGGTGCATTGACTTTTCAGCAAACTGCAATCCTCTTGGTACCCCGGAGGGAATCAAAAAAGCGATCATTAGAAAGTCTGGAGCATATAAATGACTACCCCCAGGTAGGCTGCACTCCCTTAAAAAAGCCATTGCAGAATATGAGAATACGAAGCCGGATCAGGTAATCTGCGGAAACGGTGCTGCAGAAGTGATCTTTTCCCTTTGCCGCCGGGCGGTGAATCCAAGACGGGCTCTGGTGCCGGCTCCGACTTTTGCAGAATACCAGCAGGCATTATATAGTGTGGATTGCCAGGTAGAGTTTTTTTTCCTGAATGGGAAAAAAGAGGTTTGTGCTGGAGGAAAACTTCTTACAGGCATTGACAAAAGAGATTGACATTATTTTCCTGTGTAATCCCAATAATCCAACCGGGCTTCTGGTGGAAAAACCGTTGCTGGAAAAAAATTCTGAAGCGTTGTCAGGAGCTTGATATTCTTATGGCTGTGGACGAATGCTTCCTGGATTTCGTTCCATCACCAGAAAAAAATATACGCTAAAAAGAATATCTGGAAACCTATGACAATCTGTTTCTTCTGAAAGCTTTTACAAAGCGCTATGCTATGGCAGGCGTGAGACTTGGCTATGGCCTTTGCGGAAATAAAGGACTTCTGAGGAAAAAAATGGAAGGTGTATGTCAGCCCTGGAATGTCTCTTCCATGGCACAGGCGGCTGGTCTGGCGGCTTTGCAGGAAAGAGAATATGTAGAAAAGGGAAGACAGGTGATTTTTGAAGAACTGGCATATCTGAAAGAAAAGAACTGACGGCACTTGGCTATCCGGTTTATCCTTCTCAGGCGAATTACGTGTTTTTACAGGTCCGGCGGATTTGTATGAGAAGCTGGAGCAGAAGAAGATCCTGATCCGCGATTGCAGTAATTATACCGGGCTTTCCAAAGGATATTACAGGGTGGCGGTGAAGAAACATGAAGAAAATCAGCAGCTTGTCGGGGCATTGAAAGAAATAGAAAAGAAATAGATAGAACCAAAGTTGAAAATGTGATTTTATAAAAGGAGGAACACATTTTGGCAAAAAGCAATCATGGTGCAGGGGACAATGTCCAATGCAGGAAAAAGCCTTCTGGCAGCAGGCCTTTGCAGAATTTTTTAAACAGGACGGGTACCGTGTGGCACCTTTTAAGTCCCAGAATATGGCGTTGAATTCTTTTTATCACAAAAAAAAGAAGGTCTGGAAATGGGACGTGCCCAGGTGATGCAGGCGGAAGCAGCCGGAATTAAGCCTTCTGTGCTGATGAACCCCATTCTTTCTGAAGCCTACCAATGATGTAGGCTCCCAGGTGATCGTAAACGGTGAGGTTTTGGGAAACATGAGCGCCAGGGATTATTTCAAATATAAGAAAAAACTGGTGCCGGATATTATGAAGGCTTACAATGCTCTTGCAGCAGAAAATGATATTATTGTTATAGAGGGGGCCGGAAGCCCGGCGGAGATCAATCTGAAAACAGAAGATATCGTAAATATGGGAATGGCAAAGATGGCAAAGGCACCGGTGCTTCTGGTGGGAGATATTGACAGTGGCGGTGTATTTGCCCAGCTGATCGGAACTGTCATGCTTCTGGAAGAAGATGAAAAGGAGATGGTCAAAGGTCTGATCATCAATAAATTCCGTGGAGACAAAACCATTCTGGATCCTGGGGTGGAAATGCTGGAGGAGAGAAAGCGGCATTCCGGTTGTAGGCGTAGCTCCTTATCTGAATATTCAGGTGGAGGATGAGGACAGCCTGACGGAACGTTTTGAGACAAATCGGACAGTAGACCTGATTGACATTGCGGTGATCCGAGTGCCCAGAATTTCTAATTTCACAGATTTTAATCCGCTGGAGAGTATCCAGGGGGTTCCCCTTCGCTATGTAAAAAATCCATCAGAGCTTGGCAATCCGGATATGATCATTCTGCCGGGAACCAAAAATACAATGGAAGATCTTCTGTGGATGAGAGAAAATGGCCTGGAAGCGTTGATCCTGAAGGAGGCTGCGAAAGGAAAGCTGATTTTTGGAATCTGCGGCGGCTATCAGATGATGGGCGAAACTTTAAGCGATCCTCATGGAGTGGAAGCTGGCGGAACGATCAAAGGTATGGGCCTTCTTCCAATGGATACCGTTTTTGCCAAAGAAAAAAAGACCAGAACCAGAGTGGAAGGCTCTTTTTGGCCAGCTGACTGGTGCGTTTGCAAAGCTTAGTGATACTGCTCTGGAAGGATATGAGATCCATATGGGTGAGACTGCCTTGAAAGGAGATGCAAAGCCATCTACCAGTATTCAGGATAGCGTAACCGGAGAGAGAAAGGCGGATGGTGCTTATCTTGACAATGTGTGCGGAACCTATGTCCATGGTGTTTTTTTTGATAAAGAGGCAGTAGCTGAGGCAATTGTACAGATCATTGGAGAAAAAGAAAGGGTTTGGATGTATCTGGAATGACTGGAATGGATTTTGCAGGCATTTAAAGGAAACCCAGTATGATATCCTGGCAGCAGAACTGAGGAAGCATCTGGATATGAAGAAAATCTATGAAATCCTGGAAGAGGGGGGTACAAATATGAAAGTAGAACTGGAAAATGTAAAACCAATGGATATAGAGAAACGCAGCTTTGAGATCATCACAGAGGAACTTGGTGATACCCCTCTGATCCCGGGAACAGAACTTATCGTAAAGCGCTGTATCCACACAAGTGCAGATTTTGACTATGCCAAAAATCTCTGTTTTTCCGAAAACGCAGTGGAAAAAGCGATTCAGGCAATTAAAGATGGCGCCTGTATTGTAACCGACACCCAGATGGCAAAAAGCAGGAATCAACAAGCGTGCCCTTGCAAGGTATGGCGGTGAGGTTTACTGTTTTTCATGTCAGATGAGGATGTGGCAAGGATTGCGAAAGAAAATGGTTCCACCCGTGCCACAGCCAGCATGGACAAAGGCGGCCGGATTGGATAAAAAGCTGATCTTTGCTATTGGAAATGCCCCTACAGCACTGGTTCGGCTTTATGAGCTGATCGAGGAGAAAAAGCTGGATCCCAAGCTGATCATCGGTGTGCCGGTGGGGGTTTGTGAATGTGGTGCAGTCAAGGAACTGATCATGCATACAAATGTACCGTACATTGTAGCCCGTGGACGTAAGGGCGGATCAAATATCGCAGCGTGCATCTGTAATGCCTGCTGTATATTATGATTGACAACAACCGGGGATAAAAAACAGCGTATACTCTGTCTGTGGCAAAAATGGCAAAGTATACGCTGTCCGTTTAGTTCAAAACTACAGACTTCAGCAGTTCGCAGGCCGGGATGAAATCCTGTACTGGTATGGAGGAGCAGGACATAAGTACCGTCACATCTTTTCACTTTCTTTTTAAAATTTGTAAATGCAGGCTTTTTCAGAGGCCTGTTTTTTAATTCATCCCCGCTTTTTCATAAGGCAAAGTAAGAGCCAGACTGGTACCGGCTGCGCCCACCTGAATCTGACAGCCACTGCCAAATACCGACGGACTGAGCTGCGAAGCTGTTTTAATTTCGAAGAATAAAGTCGTTTCAGCCTTCTGGTCTGTGCAGCAAGATGACCGTCCCGGATAAATTGACACAGAGCAATCTGTTCTGCCTTGGAAGCAGTCTGGTTGTAAAATCCGGCTTTCTTTTTATAAGCATTGAGAAGCTCAGGAGGCAGGATCATAAAAGCTGATACGGATAGAAGGCAGCAGCAATCTGGAAAATGAACCGATGTAAACTACGCCCTGTCCTCCGGAAAGTCCGAAAAGGGGAGGGGGTAGGCTTCTGGAAATAAACAAATTCGATTTCGAAATCATCTTCGATTACCAGATGATGGCGTTCATCTGCATATTTCAAAAGCTCCAGACGGCGCTTTTACCGGCATGATCTCGCCCCACTTTGTCATGTGTGCAGGGGAAACATAGACCACATCACAGTCTTTGTCCCGGTAACAGATCTCATATCCATAGTCTCCGAAAACTGTGCTTCCGTGAACAAAAGAAGGGGTTGGAAAGGATACCCGGTGAAATTCGGATATACTTCATGGATAAAGAGGACAGAGAATCTGCAGCAGGCTTTGGAAACTGGCACCTACTACAATGTCATCCGGAGAACAAAAGAATGTTTCGCCTCTCACGGATATAATCTGACAAAGTTTCCCGGAAATCCGCCTCCCCTGGGGTTCGCCGTGGTAGGTCAGCATGCGTTCATTCTGCCGGAGGGCGCTTTTCATGTAGCGGCTCCACAGGTCAAAACGAAAGCTTTCTTTATCCACACCCTGAAGATGCCAGGTCATAGCGGTAATGAGTTTCTTTGTGAGTACCCGGCTGGTTGTTTATATGCTGGTGGGAGGCAATTTCTGTGACATAGTAGCCGCTTTGGGCTTTTGCCATAATGTAGCCGTCTGCGGCAAGTTGAAGATAGGCAGTTTCAATAGTAGTGCGGGAAAGTTTCAGCTCCTGGGAACATTGCAGAGAAGGCATTTTGCTTCCGGGGTGTCATTTTCCCATCCAGGATCAGTTTCCGGTAGTATTCGTAAACTTCCATATAAAGATGCGTAGTGCGGTTTTGATTTCTTTTCAATGTCTAACATAAAACTGTCCCTTCTAAAAAAAGTTGAATTTGGATATTTCTGTACATACACTTAGGTGATATTTTATAATATAAACGAAAATTTACAATAAAAATCGAAGTGATATATTTGAAAAAAATAGCGGTAATTCAGGATCTGTCAGGGCTTGGAAAATGTTCCCCGACAGCGGCAATTCCGGTGATCTCGGTGATGGGTGTGCAGGCGGTACCGCTGCCAACAGCAGTACTCAGCAACCAGACTGGTTATCCTTCCTATTACTGTGATGATTATACAGAGCACATGGAACAGATCATGACAGAATGGGAGAAACGGAAGTTTTCCCCGATGGAATTTATACGGGCTTTCTGGCTGACGAAGAACAGGCAGATAAGATTCTGGATTTTTTTTCAAAGAGGTTCCGAACGGAGAACACAATGGTGCTGGTGGATCCGGTTATGGGAGACAATGGCAGGGCTTATGGAATTTATACAGAAGGTCTGCGGGAAAAGATGCTTCAGCTGGTGGGGAAACGCCCATGTGATTACGCCCAATCTTACGGAAGCTCTGCTTCTTTTATATGGGAAAGAAGGGATGGAAAAAGATATGCCAGCCTTTTGGAAACTGGATGGAAGGAAAAGGCTGGAACAGATCGGAAAGATTGGGGAGCAGCTGAAAAAGAATATGGCTTACAGGCAGCTGTGATTACAGGCGTGGAGTCTCGGGCAGGAATTTGTGTGTACATCAGATGGGAAATCTGGTAGTAGAAAATGGTCATTCTTCCTGGTGCTTTGCCCCAAAAATGGGAGGCAGTTATTCTGGAACAGGAGACCTGTTTGCCTCGGTGCTTAGTGCCGGTCTGGTGAAAGAGATGTCCATGATGCACTGCGTAGAGCTGGCTGTGAATTTTCTTTTCCAAGGCAATTGCCCAGACGGTACAGGAAGGCACAGACCGGAATGACGGAGTCTGCTTCGAGGCGTATCTTGGGGAATTATGTAAAAGTTGATAAGAGAATAACAATTGCTGTAAAAGGATAATATCCACTGGCAATGTTACGCAAGGTGCGTTGAGATAGCGAATGATTTCGGAAAAGAAAGTTATAGTGCCGCAAAGTAATGTTCTGCGAACCGCAATATAGATGAGAAGGAGAGTGTAATAATGGCAGATATCGTATATTGTTATAATGATGAGGTATATTTTAATCTGACAAATAAAGTGTCCTTGCAACTGTACCTTTTGCATCCGCAACAATGGGAATTCGGTAGGAGAGGCAAAAAACTTTATGGTTTGACAAGGAACCCACAATGGAGGAGATTTATAAAGCAATTGATGCTTTTGATTTTTTTCAGGATACAAGGAAGCGGTTTTCTGTGGCTATGGAGGCTGCTGATTACAAATCAGCTGCTCTACCAGCTGAGCTATACCAGCATCTCAGCAACGAACAGATTGTATATTACCAGACTTCGATTCGTTTGTCAACAGGGAATTTGAAAAAAGGAGGAATTTTGTTGTACGCAGGAAAAAGACACCATGATTCGGTGCACGCGGTCTGCTCACTCTGCGCGCAGGACATTTACGCGGGAGAAACGCTGTGGTACCGAAACGGCGTGACCGTCTGCGCGGACTGCTTTCCGCGCTTTGCGCGCGAAGCGCTCCGGTCGCTTGAATACATATTAGGGGAGGCGAGCACGCTATGACGCTGTATCAGATGTCATTCGTCTACCGCGAGGACGCGCTGCGCTTCCGCGTATGCGCATCACGGTCCTGCGCGAGCAGGCAAGGCCGTCCCACTGGCGGCCTTCTCTGGCAAAGCGCACCAAGCGCTCGGTCCTGTACTATGTCATCCCCCTGCTGGCCGGTCTGGCGGTCGGCCACGCCTTCATCCCGCCCACGCCGGGCCCCGTTCTGGTGGCCAGCATGCTGGGCGTTGATCTGGGCTGGGTCATCCTCATTGGCATCTTCTGCGGCATCTTTGCCATGATCGCCGCCGGTCCCATCTGGGGCAGCATCTGCGGCAAAAAGTACATGGTTGAAGTCCCCGAGCACGTTGCACAGCAGGCAGACATTGACGAGAGCAAGCTGCCCAAGTTTGGCACCATCGTGGGCATCATCATGATCCCGCTGCTGCTCATCATCGCAAACTCCGTGGCAAAGGTAGTGCCCGCACTGGCAGGCATCCAGCCCGTTCTGGCCTTCCTCGGCGAGCCTTCATGGCGCTGCTGCTGGCTACCATCGCTGCTACGCGTCCAGCAGCGAAACGGCGGCAGCGAAAGCGAAACCGGTCATTACCGTCATATCGAACCACCAGCGCTACTTCACGGAAACGGTGCCGGTGATAAATTCACGGTAGTCAACGCATGGTCCCGAAAGGTTCAGTCGGAACATACGACCTATTCCTCAACAACTTGTCTCTTTGGGGAGACAGCAAAGCCTATCTCCGCATCGGTCCGCCGTTTCGCGCAACACCGGCAACTTACGCTGACATCGTAAACGCCGCAGTTGAGCTGCGCCTGCCCCGTGCAGGGCACACCGCTGCGAAAACTTTCATCACTGCGCCGCTTTGCGGGAGCTCCGCCACCGAAAATCCCTGCCGGAGCAGCGCTTCGCAGCTGCGGTTAAAGCCTTCAAAAACAGGACTTCCGCCGGAAAACGAAAAAGTTGCCACCACGCGTATGGACACTGGTCAGCGAACCATCCCTGCTCAAGGCCGCCGCCCGCTCAGCTTTAAAAAATTCAGCCGACTCAGGGGCGGCCATCAGCAAAGACGCATGCCTTCCTGTTCCACCGGCAGGCAGAGAATTCGGAGAAAGCAGCGTCCGTGCCCGCCTCATTGAAATCATATCATAAAAGTAAAGGCTTTGCGTTGTACCGCACAGGAAAAAAGCCGTGCCGAGCGCAAAACGACAATGACCAAAAGGTCTCCCCGGTCACCTTTGGGGAACTGATAAAGTACTGCTCACGCAGTGTCGTTGCCGGAAACGAGATGAAGATACCGTGAGAATCCTGAGCAATACGTAAT
>VOFJ01000569.1_pt1 | contig 49426 bp, 93 predicted proteins | sample 5384081 | NCBI WGS metagenome assembly VOFJ01 (sample SAMN12384729, study PRJNA508395) | human gut metagenome | isolation source: healthy gut I | host: Homo sapiens
ATCAGTATTGCTTCGTTCAGTTACGTATTGCTATATGAAGAGGTCAGTGGAGGACAGTGCCAGAGAGCTGCAATTGCAAGGGCACTGGCAGTGGAACCAGAAGGTGCTGATCTGCGATGAAGCTACCAGCTCACTGGATGTGACCATTCAGAAGCAGATCATGGAGCTTCTGGAAGAGCTGAAGGATACACATGGCTTATCCTTTATATTTATCTGCCATAATCTTGCACTTGTACAGAGCTTCTGCGATAAGGTGCTGGTTCTGTATGACGGAAAAAGTGGTGGAGAGCGGGAAGCCGGATGATATTATCAATGAGCCGAAAGAGGCGTATACAAAGAAGCTGGTGGATGCAGTATTTGAGTAAAATAAGCACAGAAGAAAGCCCCTGCCGGGCAGGATTGCACTGCGACGATAGGGGAGTTGCCGCTCGAGGCGCCCCACCGCAGTCGGAGAATCCTGCGAGCAGGATTTTTTTTTTCTTGAAATTTCCTTGTAAGATATTCCATAAAAGCAGAAAAATATGCAAAATGGGAATGGGTAAATATCCCCCTGGGGAGCTTGTGATACCTGTTGATTCTGGTACAATAGGTTTCAGCAGTAAGGCAGAAAACGCCCGAAATGCGAATTTTTATACATAGTTACATGTAACACCTCCACTCATTATTACATGTAAATACAGACCTTCTATAGAAAGACAGTTATAGGACAAAAGCTTATAACTGCCTTTCTTATCTGGAGCGTATTTGAAAAAATTCCGCAGTCTGCACGCCCCACTTTGCGGTATATTTCACCCGGATTCGGGCAAAATCTCCACAAATTGTGATGTACATCTTGCAGAAAGCCTTTTTCAGACGCGCGCTGAGAAGAAATGAGGGATGGAGAAAAAGAGTCAGTAATCTTCAGAAAATAATATTTCTGCTGATAATAAAAACAAGAGGGAGAACTGCTATGAAAATCAAGAAAGTAATCAGTTTATTATGTACAGCGGCCATGCTGCTGGCTGTACCAGCCGGGAATGTTTATGCGGGTGCGGAGGATCAGTCTGTGGTAGTTACAATGCCAACCACATCAGAACCGGAATCCGGTTTTGATCCGGCTTACGGATGGGGAGCCGGAGAGCATGTTCATGAGCCGTTGATCCAGAGTACCCTGGTTCGTACCACCAAGGACCTTGGAATTGAAAATGACCTTTACAGAGTATTCCTGCAGTGACGATGGTCTTACCTGGACTGTAAAAATCCGTGATGATGTGAAGTTTACAGATGGGGAGCCATTGACCGCCTCTGATGTTGCTTTTTACCTTTAATACCTGTCGCGATGAAAGCTCTGTAAACGATTTTACCATGTTGAAGGAAGCGGTTGCAGTGGACGATACGACGGTAGAGTTTCATATGAATGAGCCATATTCCATTTGGCCATACACCATGGCAATTGTGGGAATCGTACCAGAGCATGCCTATGATGAAAATTATGGACAGAATCCAATTGGTTCCGGACGCTTTATATTATGAAGCAGTGGGACAAAGGACAGCAGGTTATTTTTGAAGCAAACCCGGATTACTACGGAGAAGAACCAAAGATTAAAAAACTGACCGTGCTGTTTATGGAAGAAGATGCAGCCATGGCAGCGGCAATGTCCGGACAGGCAGATGTAGCTCACACAGCAGCATCTTACAGTGATCAGGAAATTGACGGATATGAACTCCCTGAGTGTGGCAACTGTGGATAACCGTGGCTTTAATCTTCCATGTACAGCACCAGAAGAAAAAGGACGGTATCACATATGGAAACAGTCTGACTTCCGATGTGAAGGTACGACGTGCAATTAATCTTGCTATTGACCGAGAAGAGATGATCAAAAATGTACTCAATGGTTATGGAACAGTAGCCTATAGCGTTTGTGATAAAATGCCATGGTACAACGAGGAGGCTGTTACAGAGTATGACCTTGATGCAGCGAAGGCTTTGATGGAAGAAGCAGGCTGGATTGAAGGAGATGACGGAATAAGAGAAAAAAGATGGGGAAAAAGCAGAGCTTACCATTATGTTTTCAAATGGAGATTCTGTGCGTCAAGGCACTTGCAGAAGACTCTGCCAATCAGCTGCGTGAGCTTGGAATTGATGTAACTACTTCTGGTGTTGGCTGGGATACCGCCTACGATCAGGGGCACAGTCAGAACCGCTTATATGGGGATGGGGAGCACATAGCCCTATGGAGCTTTACAATATTTATCACACCATCAAAGATACCGGAAGTGCGGAATATTCTCCATATGCAAATGAGACCGTTGACAAATATATGGACGAAGCACTTGCAAGCAGCAATCTGGAAGAATCCTACGATCTCTGGAAAAAAAAGCCCAGTGGGACGGAAACACAGGAATTACACAGGAAGGGGATATTCCGTGGATCTGGCTGTGCAATATTGACCATCTTTATTTTGTACGTGACGGTCTGAAAGTGGCAGATCAGAAATTACATCCTCATGGCCATGGCTGGTCTGATTATTGTAAACAATGTTGACCAGTGGGAGTGGGAATAAAGAAAGCAATAAGGAATGCTTTTTGTACATGTATCAGGTATGAAGAGTAGGAAAAAAACGAAACGGATAAATTAAGATGAAACGTATAGGTATTTACGCAGGAAAGAACCTGCTACGAATCATATTACTGCTTTTTGCAGTAAGCATTTTACCTTTGCCCTTGTATCAGCTCCCCCATTGACCCGTTACAGGCCAATGTGGGGCAGGCTGCCCTGGGCAGTATGAGTGAAGAACAAAAAGAAAAGCTGCGCTCCTACTGGGGCGTGGATGAACCGCCAGTGCAGAGATATCTGAACTGGCTGAATGCATTTATAAAGGGAGATGGGGGAATTTCTCTGTTATACCGGCAGCCGGTGACAAAGGTCATTGCAGTGAAGCTGGGAAATTCTCTTTTTCTTATGGGACTGGCGTGGGTGGTTTCCGGCCTGGTGGGTTTCCCTTCTGGGGGTAATTGCAGGGGGGTGTTTCAAGGGCAGGCTGCCGGATAAGATCATAAAAGGTTATTCGCTGGTAATTGCCAGTACTCCTTCTTTTTGGCTGGCGCTTTTGCTGTTGATCATTTTTGGAGTCTGGATGAAAAATCCTTCCCATTGGACTTAGTGTTCCTATTGGAGTAGAAGCCAGCGGTGTTACCTTTTTGGACAGAGTGCGTCATGCCATTCTTCCGGCAGTCACTTTAAGCATAACCGGAATTTCGAATATCACATTACATACCAGGTAAAAGAAAAAATGATTGATATAATGGAAAGCGATTACATCCTTTTTGCAAAGGCGCGGGGGAGAGAAAACCGGAAGCATCATTCTTCGCCATGGCATTCGTAATGTGCTGCTTCCGGCCATGACGCTGCAGTTTGCATCTGTCAGTGAGATTATAGGAGGCTCTGTGCTTGTAGAGCAGGTGTTTTCCTATCCGGGACTGGGACAGGCGGCTGTAGCGGCGGAACTGGCAGTGATGTGCCTCTTCTTATGGGAATTACATTGATAACAGCAGCCATTGTTTTTCTGGGAAATTTCCTGGCAAATGTACTGTATGGAGTTGTTGATCCCAGAATCCGGAAGGGAGGGCTGGGACTATGAGCGAAGGTGTAATGAAAAACAGTTGTTCAAAAGGGCAGCCCGAGAGTCGTGGAAAGGCAGCGGACAGGGCTGAATCAGCGGCAGAAAGCAAGGATTTTGCTGATTTTTTCTGTAGCTTTTCTGGCGGTGACAGCCATGACTTGGAGTGGTTCTTCATGATGCCGCTATGGTGACTGATTTTTCCAGAAAAATATTGCCCCCTGTCTGAAATATCCTTTTGGTACGGACTGGCTGGGCAGAAATATGTTTTACCGTACTCTTACAGGTTTATCTATGAGTATTCTTATTGGCGTGCTGGCAGCAGGTGTAAGCGCAGTTATGGCGCTGATTCTTGGAATTTGTGCAGCAACTCTTGGAAAAAAGGTGGACTCTGCCATTTCTTTTGCAATTGACACTGTTATGGGAATTCCGCATATTCTGCTGTTGCTCCCGATTTCCTATGCTATGGGAAAAGGGCTGAAGGGAGTGATTGCAGGTGTGGCGCTGACGCACTGGACATCTCTGGCAAGGCTGATTCGAGGAGAGGTTATGCAGCTTCAGGGGAAAGTGAATATATTCAGATTGCAGGAAAGCTTGGGCTGGGCAAATGGGAGATTGCGAAAAAACACATAGTTCCCCATGTTCTGCCCCAGTTTATTGTTGGATTGGTATTGCTTTTCCCGCATGCAATTCTTCATGAGTCCAGTATTACATTTCTGGGCTTTGGGCTTTCCACAGAGCAGCCGGCGATTGGAGTTATTTTATCAGAAAGTATGCGCTATCTGATCATGGGCAAATGGTGGCTGGCTGTATTTCCTGGAATGATGCTGGTTCTTACGGTTGTGCTGTTTGAAAAAGGAGGTACAGCTCTTCGTCAGCTTCTGGATCCGGGAAGTGTGCACAAATAGAGAGAATAGCAGGAGGGGCTGTCCGGTAAGAGACAGCAGCGTATGAAAAAAAATATGAGTTGTACAAATAAGAAAAAAATACTGGAAATAGAAGAGCTTTCCGTTTCCTTTCTCCAATATAAAGGAAAAACCAGCAGACAGAGCTGGCTTCCCCGTGATTTCGGGCCTATCTGTTGCAGTGAGGGAAGGGGAACTGGTGGCTGTAGTCGGTTCCAGCGGTTCCGGAAAAAGTCTTCTGGCACATGCGATTTTGGGAATTCTGCCTTATAATGCAAATGTATCCGGAACTATGAAGTTCCAGGGTGAATTGATGGACGAAAAGAAGATCAGTGAACTTCGTGGAAAGGGAAATTGCTTTCGTACCTCAGAGCACCTTATATCTGGATCCGCTTATGAAAGTGGGGAAACAGGTCCGGGGAAAAAAGAGGGAGAAAAGGGGCAGAAAAGCAATCGGAATTGTTCCGCAGGTATGGTCTGCGAGGAAACGGAAACGAAATATCCTTTCGAGTGTTCTGGAGGAATGACCAGAAGAATTTTGCTGTCTACTGCATTAATGGAAAATCCAAAGCTTATTATTGCGGATGAACCTACGCCTGGCATGGACCGACACTTGCGAAAAAGTCTATGGAGGATTTCAGAAAATTTGCAGATGAAGGAAATGGAGTTCTTCTGATTACTCATGATATTGAGCTGGCACTGGAAGTTGCTGACAGGATCGTTGTTTTTTTATGCAGGAAAAACAGTGGAAGAGGCCCCGGTTTCGGATTTTCGTTCAGAAGAGACCTTGCGCCATCCTTATACGAAAGCATTGTGGCGGGCACTTCCGCAGAATGGCTTTACCCCTCTTGACGGAACACAGCCTTATGTGAAGGACATGCCGCAGGGATGTCCTTTGGACCAAGGTGCAGCTGGTATCGGGAAGAATGCAAAGGGGGAAATACCCATGGTGGAGGCTGGATGCGGAAGTGTCGAGGTGTATCCGGTATTGTATGTAAAACGGAAATACCACCTATCGGCGACATTACTATATAGGAAAGTCAGCGGTTGTGTGCCTGTGGCACTCCACAGCTACAGACAGCATTCGTAATCCGGGACTTTCATAGTAAAGTCAGATATGGAATGACTTTAATGTATATTGCCTACTGAATAGCTATAACAGGAGATATAAAATGATTCTGGAAGCACGAGATATTTCATTTTTCTTATGAGAGAAAAGGTGCAGAACTTTTTTCAAATATAAAATTTAAAGTGGAAAACAACGAAAGAGTGTGGGTGCCAGGACCAAGTGGCTATGGAAAAACCACATTGTGTAAAAATTCTGGCGGGTTACCTGGAACCTTGCAAAGGACAGATTTTTGCTGGATGGCAAGCCATTGCCGCAAAAAGGTTATTGTCCGGTGCAGATGATCTGGCAGCATCCGGAAAGGACTGTGAATCCCAGACTGAAAATGGAAAAAATTTTGTCTGATGGAGGGCAGGTTGAAAATCGGATCATAGAGGGGCTGGGGATAGAAGAAGATTGGCTGAACCGGTATCCCCAGGAATTATCCGGTGGGAATTGCAGCGTTTCTGTATTGCAAGAGCACTGGGAAAAGAGACAAGGTTTCTGATTGCAGACGAGATCAGTACCATGCTGGATCTCATCACGCAGAGCCAGATCTGGAATTTTCTGCTGGATGAAGTAAAAAGGCGGGAAATCGGGTTGATCGTGGTATCTCATAGTGAGGCATTATTGAAGCAGGTTGCAGAGCGAAAACTGCCTTTTACGGCAGAGAAGACAACTGCCCTGAAAATTTTGAGTGATTCATTTATTTTATACTTCCATTTTCCAAGAAAAACAAGAGCAGATTTTAACAAAAAATCCCTAAAAAAAAAAGTTATGTTTGGTTAATCATAATTGAAACAAGTGACTATAATAAGGGACGTAAAAAAAAAAAGAAGTACTTAACAAAACCTCTTTGTTGAAGGCTGCTAAGCGTTTCAGAATTTTGGAGGAAAAGATAAATGAATACTTTAAAAGCTGAAAAAAGAAGCATGGATGTCAAAGCAAAGAAATTAAGAAGAGAAGGATTTGTAACAGGTAACCTGTTCGGCAGAGAAATTGAAGGTTCTATTCCCCTTAAGTTTACTAAAGAAAGAAATTGAAGTTCTGTTGAAGAACAACAATAAAGGAAGCCAGGTAATGCTGGAGCTGGATGGAAGACTTACGATGCTCTGATTAAAGAAGTTGATTATAATCCACTTGCACATACCGTGGAAGAAGGTAGATTTCCAGGCGCTGGTAAGCAATGAGATGGTTCATTCCACTGCTGAGATCATTCTGGAAAATGAAGAGAAGGTTATGTCCGGTGTTCTGCAGGATGAGTTGAAAGAGGTTGCATACAAAGCACTTCCGGCAGATCTGGTTGACAAGATCAAGGTTGATGTGGCTGGTATGAAGATTGGTGATACGCTTCGTGTGAAAGACCTTGAAATCGCCAAGAATAAGAATATCCACATCACAACTGATCCGGAAGCAGTTGTCGCAACTGTAACACCAGTTCACAACGTAGTTCCGGAGACTGAGACAGAGGCTGAAGAGACTGCTGAGGAGAAATAAGCTGGCGGCAGTTGCTGAAATTGAATTTTGAATATGTGGAATGAAATGGGAAGCTGTTCACTGGGAAATTGGTGGGCAGCTTCCTTTTTTGTCTGGTATTTCTAAAAAGGCGGTTATTAGAGTGTGTTTGAAAAATCTCCCATAAATTGTGACGCACATCGTGCAGAAAGCCTTTTTAAACACGCTCTAATAAAAATTTGTTACGAATTTTAAAAAAACTGCTTCACATGTGGCTTCAGAATCCGGTTCTTACTGTACACAATGTAGAAGGTTCGCATGGCGGATTCGTGATTCAGGGGAAACATGAGAATCTGGTGGGTGTCGGCCAGATCTTTGGCAGAGCAGGCAGAGAGGATGGAGATTCCAAGGCCGCCGGCTACAGACTTGCGGATGGCCTCCAGATCGTTCATGCGGGCTACAATGTGCAGGGAAGAAGCCGGGATATTTCGTTTTTCCAGATAGCGGTCAATTTCCTTTTTGGTTCCAGAACCAGTTTCGCGCATAATAAAGGGTTCTCTTAGAAAATCAGAGAAATCAAGGGTACCGGAATCCATTTTTTGCTGATATTGCAGGTAATGCTGGTTGACCGGGGTGGCAATTACAAGTTTATCTTTGCAAAAAGGAATAAAAACAGCAGTCTGGTTCGTCAAAGGTATTTCCCACCAGAGCCAGATCCACGCTGCCATCTAGAACTCTTGCCACAGCGCCGAGACTGTCGGATTGCCAGGAGTGAAAATATACGTCTGGAATCTGGCAGGTGAAGGCACTGAGAATACCTGGCAGAAGGTAGGAGGAAGGAATGGTGGAAACAGCCAGGTCAATGATCTTTTTTTTATTTTGTCCGGTGAACTCTTCTATAATGTTGCTGCGCATGTTCAGCATATTGGAGGCGCAGTCATAGAGGCGCAGAAGACCGCGCTGGGTGATGTTCAGCTTCTTGGTGGTGCGGATCAGCAGCCGCGAGTTCAATTCCTGTTCCAGAGAATTGATGTGGGCACTGATGGTGGGCTGGGTCAGGTTCAGCTGGCGGGCGGCTTCGGAGAAGCTTTTATTTTCGACTACGGCTACGAAGGCCTCTAATTGTTCAAATTCCATAGGATAAAAATACTGGTTCCTTTCTCAAAGACTAATTAAGTGTTACTAATGCTGAATTTATAAGTCTAAAAATTTTCTTTAATCCCTGGATGGCAAAATCCAGCTCATTCTTTGTATTTTCCGGTCCAAAGGAGAACCGGATAGTTCCGGCAGGATAAGTACCAAGCGTCTTGTGGGCGTTTGGAGCGCAGTGGAGTCCGACTCTGGTCATAACACCATACTCATTGTCCAGCTGCCACGCCACCTGTGACATGTCGATTTCTGGTGTCTGGATCGAAACAACTGCATTTCGGTCAGTGAGATCTTTTTTTCCAATAATACGGATATGTCTGCCAGTATCGTCCAGTGCCTGCAGCTGTTCCAGAAAATAACCAGTGAGAGACAATTCTTTTTCATTTATCGCCTGCAAAGAATGCGTTTTCAAGTACAAAAGTGCTTCATGCAGTCCATAAATTCCAGGCAGATTAGGTGTCCCGGATTCAAAGCGATCCGGCATAAAATCCGGAATTTCTTCCGTATGAGATACACTTCCGGTACCGCCGGAAATCAGTGGTTCCATTTGTTCTGCCAATTCCTGGGAAACCAGGACACCACCTGTACCTTGTGGTCCCCGAAGTCCTTTATGTCCGGTAAAAGCTAACGCGTCAATATGCATTTTGTCCATATTAATTGGTACGATCCCAGCCGTCTGTGCAGAATCCACAACAAAATAAAGCTGGTGCCTCTGACAGATTTCCCCCAAGGGCATCAAGGGGCATCCTGGTTCCGCATACATTGGAAGCATGTAAAGTGACAATAGCTATCGTCTCAGGGGGCGGATCAGTTCTTCTACTTTCTCCAGAATCATAGAGCCGTCCGTTCTGCAAGGAATCCGGTCAAAGGAAATCCCCTTGAGGAAGCCAGCTGTACTACAGGTCTCATAACTGCATTGTGCTCCATGGCGGATACCAGAATATGGTCTCCTGGTTTTAAGAATCCTTTTAAAATAAAATTGAGACTGGTGGTGACATTCGGTGTAAAAATTACATTTTTGCATTTGGAAAAGTGGAAAAGTTCTGCCAGCAGCTGGCGTGTCTCATAAATAACTTCTTCTGCTGAGTAAGCACTGGAGTAGCAGCCGCGGTTCACGTTAACTCCGTTCATAGTCGGGTAATCCATCATAGCTTGTGCCACACCTGGAGCCTTTGGAAAAGAGGTGCTGGCCTGGTCGAGGTAAATTCGGTTCATGATTATATCCTTTCGCTTGGAAAATGGTTATTTAATATATCTATAATACCACGATTTATCGACAATATCTATAAATACTTAAAAATAATCCCACATAATCAATTAGAGTTTTTCTGACAAAAAATGCTAAAATAGAGGAAAGGTTTGATAGTTGTCTAAGGAGGAAAGAGTATGAAAGAAACATTGTCAAAGAAAGAAACACCCATAATCATCGGAGCCGGTGTCATCATCGGAATCATTGCAGTGGCTCTGGTATATTTCGGAAACCCTGCAAATATGGGCTTCTGCATAGCCTGCTTCCTGCGTGATACCACAGGAGCACTGGGATTCCACAGTGCAGCTGCGGTTCAGTACATCCGCCCGGAAATTGTAGGGACTGGTACTTGGCTCCTGCATTCTTGCTCTTGCAACCAAAGAATTTAAGCCAAGAGGCGGCTCCGCACCTGTTACCCGTTTTGTGATCGGAATGTTCGTTATGATCGGCTGCCTGATGTTCCTGGGCTGCCCCTTCCGTATGATCCTGCGTCTGGCCGGCGGCGATTTCAACGCCATCTTTGGTTTGATCGGATTTATTGCTGGAATCCTTGCCGGAGTATTTTTCCTGAAAAAAGGCTATACTCTGAAACGTTCCTATAAAATGCAGCCGGTTGAAGGCGGCATTTTTCCCAGTAGTGGAAATCGGAATTCTTCTGCTTCTCATTGCAGCACCTGCATTCATCCACTTCACAGAAGCTGACGGTGGTCCTGGAGCAAAGCATGCTGCAATTGCAATCTCCCCGATCGCAGGGCTTCTGGTAGGTGCACTTGCACAGAGAACCCGCCTGTGTATGGTTGGAGGAATCCGTGACGTGGTACTGTTTGGAGAGTGGAAGCTGCTTCTTGGATTTATTGCAATTCTGGTACGTGCGTTGATCGGAAACATGATCCTGGGATATTTTAATCCAGGATTTGCAGGACAACCTGTCGCACATACAGATGGTCTTTGGAATGCACTTGGAATGGCGCTTGCAGGATTTGGCTGTGTCCTTCTTGGAGGCTGCCCGCTTCGTCAGCTGGTTCTGGCTGGTGAAGGAAACACAGACTCCCGCCATCACAGTATTTGGTCTGATGGCTGGTGCAGCTGTAGCACATAATTTCGGACTGGCATCTTCTGGAGAAGGCCCGACTGCAAATGGCAAGATCGCTGTTGTGATCGGTTTTGTGGTTCTGATCGTGATTGCGACAGTAAATTCCATGCGTAAAGAATGAAGCGTGAAGTTGATTAAGGATGCTCATTTATAGTATATCTGTGTAAACAGACAATTCCGTTTAGTTGAAATAATGAAAAATCTAAGGAGATTAAGTGTATGAAAACAATAGATGCAAGAGGGCTTTCCTGCCCGGAACCTGTGATCCGTACTAAGAATGCGCTGGCATCCGGTGAGAAGGCATATACGGTAATGGTAGATAACGTAACAGCCAAAGAAAACGTATCCCGTTTCGCCCTGCATCAGGGATATAAGGTGTCTGTAAAAAAGAGGATGGGGAAGACTTTGTCCTCACTCTTGAGAAATAATGGGAGATTACATAGCCACATTTTTTTTCCCCATTTTGGAGCTATGTCTTTCAAGAAAAAATGTGAGAAAGAGGGATATCCGGCTACGATCATGCCGGTGCCAAAGGAATTTAAGCTCTTCCTGCGGAACCTGCGTGAAATTCACAGGGGAAGCACAGACTGCGCAAAACTGGAACTCCGATGAAGTGGAGCAGCTGGTAAAAATACTTGAAACAGGAAGCTTTCAAGTTATATGGCATAGCTAAAGGTAAATAGCGGATAAGAGGAGAATGTATTATGCCAGAAAACAGGCAGTCTAATTATGACCAGGTAATCGAGAACTGGAGATTGAAATTCCTGGAAATGGATCGGGAGGAACTGATTCGCAAATTTCAGCTGGAAGCTGATGAGGAGTTTCTTTTATATCATCTACTTTTCAAAAAGATTTCGAATTGACCGAAAAACGGATTCATTACAGAAGATGGGGAAAAGCCCTGGATTTGATACGGTGATGAATATTTATAATACGTTTTACTATTCAGCAGCTCATCCTGTGGCATCGGGCAATCTGGTGGCTTTTCGCCAGGTGAAGAGAGTGTATCCTTTTGAGGCTGCTTACAGAAGGACGATTATTTCCAGGCTGCAGGAGCTTTTCGCCGGGAAAACAGAAGAATTAAGAAAAGCCTGTGAGGTTCTTGGGGAACTTTGCTTCCTCAGGGAGATGTGGGGTATGTGCTTCCGGTATTTCCTTTTTTGAATATTGCAGTTTTTTGTTCTGGGATAAGGATGAGGAATTTGAAGCACAGGCAAACATGCTTTTTGATTCGGAAATCACAGAGTTCATGCATGAGGAAAACGTAGTGTGTGTGGCGGCGGACGCGGTGTATTATCTTACATTGGCTGCCGGAATGACGCCAGAGAAGATATATGCCCAATAGGGGATTATAATATAAAAAAGGTCGTATATGTCAGCGGCCTTTTTATATTGCAAAAAAATACTGACCAAATCTTCTATATCATAAAGAGTTTTGCCAGATGAAATTTTTTTCTTCTTGCAAACTTTATGTGACAACCTTACAACATTGTAAGATTCTGCCTGCATTTTGTAATCTGATTCGATGGCAGCAAGTGACTTTTTTTAAGTATACTGTTTTTTGCAAGGAAGCGTATGAAAAAAGCTCATTGATAAAGGAGAGGAGTAAAAAATGTCATTACTTGAAGTTACAAATCTGAAAAAATATATACCACTCGTTTTGGCGGAAATAAGGTGCAGGCATTGAACAATGTGAATTTTTCTGTGGAAAAAGGTGAATTTGTTGCAATTATGGGAGAAAGCGGTTCCGGAAAAACTACACTTCTGAATATTCTTGCAACACTGGATAAACCTACTTCCGGAGACGTACTTCTGGATGGAAAAAGCCTGGGACACCTTTCTGATAAGGAGATTTCTACATTTCGAAGAAAAAAATCTGGGCTTTGTGTTCCAGGATTTTAATCTTCTTGATACCTTCAGCCTGAGGGATAATATTTATCTGCCGCTGGTGCTGGCTGGTGAAGATTACCGGGAAATGGGGCAGAAAATCCGCCCTATTGCACAGGCTCTTCATATTTATGAGCTGCTGGAAAAAATATCCTATATGAGGTCTCTGGAGGACAGAAACAAAGATGTGCAGTTGCCAGGGCTCTGATTACACAGCCGCGCCTGGTCCTTGCGGATGAACCCACAGGGGCTCTCGATTCCAAGGCTGCAAATGCTCTTCTGGACGTTTTCGGAGAGATAAACAGACAGGGACAGACCATTCTCATGGTTACTCACAGCGCCCAGGCAGCTAGCCGGGCATCCAGGGTTCTGTTCATAAAGATGGTGAAGTTTTCCACCAGATCTATCGCGGCGAGAAAACAAAAGAGGAGATGTATCAGATGATTTCCGATACCTTAACTATTTTGATGACGGGCGGTGAGTATCATGCGTAAGGGATTTTTTGCCAGGCTGGCAGTTGTAAACATCCGAAAAAAACAAACAGATCTATGTGCCCTATATTCTGGCGTGTGCGTCTGTTCAATGTGGCAATGCTGTATATGATGCTTTTTATCAATCATAATGCAGGAATGAAAACGATCCGTCACAGTGGTGACGTGTTGATGATCACGACTATGGGAGTTGGCGTTATTGTTATTTTCTCCTTTATTTTCCTGTTGTACAGCAACAGTTTCCTCATGAAAAGAAGACAAAAAGGAACTGGGACTTTACAACATTCTCGGTTTGGAAAAGAAGCATATCAGCAGGGTTATGATGCTGGAGAATCTGTTTAGTGCCTTGATCAGTTTTGTTGGCGGAATCCTTGTGGGAATTCTGGGAAGCAAGCTGGCGCTTCTGCTGCTCTTGAAACTGATCAAGGTTCCGGCGTCCTTTGGGTTCGAAGTCAGCGTTCCGGCAATCAGAATATGCCTGGAAGTGTTTGGAGCTATTTTTGTTTTGATCCTTCTGGTAAATATCAGGAAGGTTTACAAAACAAACCCGATTCAGCTTCTTCAGGCACAAAATGCAGGGGAAAAGGAACCAAAAAGCAAAATGGCTGATGGCGGTTGCTGGTTTTATCTGTCTGTTTATCGGATATTATATTGCCATTACCACAGAGTCACCTCTTTCGGCGCTGGCGCTGTTCTTTTTGTGGCAGTGGTTCTGGTAATGGCAGGAACGTATCTTCTTTTTACCGCAGGAAGCATTGTGGTGCTCAAAGTCCTGCGCTGGAATAAGAAATTTTATTATAAAACCAAGAATTTTACTGCTGTTTCCGGTATGTTGTACCGCATGAAACAAAATGCAGTTGGACTTGCAAGTATCTGCATTCTGAGCACAGGCGTACTTCTGATGATCTCTTCTACGGTGTGCCTGAATTCCGGACTGGATGATATTATGAACAAACGCTGTCCGGCGGATGTGAATGTGCTGTACCGGGGAAATTCTTATGAAGATCTGGAAAAAATGAGAGAGAAATTACTGGGAAAAAATTGAAAACCAGGTTTCTTATGAGAAAATTAACACCGAAATTGTGCTCTTTTTCCTCTACGCTTGTGGGAAGCGAAGATGGGAGCTGGAAATTTGCAAATGTTGATGGAGTTCCCTTTATGGCAATGCCAGCCTCATTGGAAACCCTTACCGTGGTTCCACAGGAAGAGTATGCCAGGGTTACGGGAGAAGAGATTTCCCCTTGCGCCAGGTGAAGTTCTTGCTTACCACAATGGAAAAACAGACGGTGAGACTCTGGAGATTCATAACAAGGTTTACCAGGTGAAAGAATGGCTGAAAAAATTATCAGTATGTGGGAGATAATTTTTCTTCTATGGATTCTTTTGAAGCTGGTTGTAAATGACGAAGACTTTTTTTGCTTTGTTTTTGCAGCAGGAGGAAGTTTATCAAAGTGCAATGTCTCTGATGGAACTGGAAACGGATGTGTATCTGTCTGGAAGTGAAGAAGAAAAAATATGCATCTGCCATCAAAGTAAGCGATCTTGCATCGGAGCTTCTGGATTCCGAAAAAGCAGCTGGAACTATAGAAGTGGGAATGAACTACAGTACTATAAAACAGGAACTGTATAACAGTTTTTACAGTATGTTCGGTGGAATTTTGTTCCTTGGAATTTTCCTTGGACTGCTGTTTCTGATGGGGGCGGCTATGATCATTTACTACAAGCAGGTTTCAGAGGGCTATGAGGATAAGGAACGGTTCGAGATCATGCAGAAGGTGGGCATGACTCATAAAGAGGTGAAATCTTCCATTCACAGACAGATCCTTATGGTATTTTTCCTTCCTCTTTGAATGGCAGCACTGCATATTGCTATGGCATTTCCTATGGTAAAAGAGACTGCTGGCGTTGTTTAGCATGACAAACAGCGGTTTGTTTGCCAGATGCACGGTGGTGACATTATTGGTATTTGCTTTGGTTTATGGCGTGATTTATGGGCTGACAGCGAAGGTTTATTACAAGATTGTAGAGAGAAAGTGAGAATACAAGGGATAATAGTTGAATTTATTAGTGTAAAGTGCTACAATGAGAGAGCCTGGGAGGCCAAAACTGTTTCCCAGGCTCTTTGCGTGACTACAGAAGAAACCGGAGGAAATCTCTCATGAAAAAAGAGAGCTTTAAACAAGGAATTACAGATGGAATCCCCATTGCCCTGGGGGTATCTGGCTGTTTCCTTTACGTTTGGTATGATGGCGGTGCAGGGCGGACTGTCTATCTGGCAGGCGGTCTTGATTTCTTTTGACGAATCTTACGTCAGCGGGACAATTTGCAGGTCTTGATATTATCATAGCAGGAGGTTCCTTATGGGAAATGGCACTTACTCAGCTGATTATCAATCTGAGATACTGTCTGATGTCGTTTTCCCTTTCACAGAAGCTAAGACGTGATGAAACTTGGGGGCATCGTTACGGAGTTGCATTTGGCGTAACAGATGAGATATTCGGAGTCAGTGCCAGTAAACCGGGGAAAGTCAGTGCGTTTTATAATTATGGTGTAATGAGTGTAGCAATCCCGGGATGGACCATTGGAACCCTGCTTGGAGCTATTTCAGGAAGTATTCTTCCTAATTTTATTATGAGTGCACTTGAGTTGCCATTTATGGAATGTTTTTGGCTGTCATTATTCCGCCATCCAAGAAAAACAAAGCAGTGCTTCTGGTTGTTCTTGGAGCAATGGCAGTGAGCGCATTATTTGCCTGGGTTCCTGTATTATCGAAAGTCTCATCCGGATTTGTGATTATTATTACTACAATTCTGGTAGCCGGACTGGCAGCATGGCTTTGCCCGGTTGATGAAGAAAATGCCAAGGAGGAAGCTCATGAAGCCTAATGTTTATATTTATATCCTGGTTATGGCTGGCGTTACATATTTGATCCGTATGCTGCCATTGGCACTGGCGAAGAAGGAGATTACCAATCCTTTTATAAAATCATTTCTGTTTTATGTGCCCTATGCCTGTCTGGCAGCTATGACGTTTCCGGCGATTTTGTCGGCAACGGCAAGTGTAATTTCAGCTGTAGTTGGGATTTGTAGTGGCGCTGATTGCAGCGTACAAAGAGAAGAGTCTGCTGACTGTGGCGCTTCTTGCCTGTGGTGCAGTATTTATTGTAGAAAGAATAATGGCCTTTGCGGTGTAAGCATTACAAAATGCCTACAGTCCGCAAGGGCCTTTTTATTGAGTCATTCTCCAAGAAATCCCAGATCAATTTCCCCCTCAAATACAGTAGTAGCCGGACCAGTCATATAAACCGATCGTCATTTTCGTCCCAGAAAATATTAAGATCGCCACCAAGAAGCTTCACGGTAACCGGCTGATCACGGTCAACCAGCCCGTTCAAAATAGAAGCAACTGCAACTGCGCAGGCACCTGTTCCACAAGCCAGAGTCTCACCGGAACCGCGCTCCCAGACTCTCATCTGGACAGTGTGTCGGTCGATGACTTTACGAATTCGGTATTGACGCGGTCGAGGGAAATTTATATGGTTTTCAAAAAAGATGGACCGATCTTTTCGATTTCCAGCCCGTCTACGTCATTCATGTATACGATGGCGTGAGGATTTCCCATGGAAACAGCTGTAAAGTGATAAATCTGTCCGTCTACTTCAATAGGGGCATTTACGACCTGCTCAGACTCAGATACAACTGGAATCAGAGAAGCCTGAAGAATAGGGGCGCCCATATTGACCTTTACCATACTGACTTTTCCGTCACGGATAGAAAGATCCAGATATTTCACGCCGCTTTTTGGTCGCTACGCTGATACTGGTCTTGTTTACAATGCCGTAATCATAAGCGTATTTGGCAACGCAGCGGATTCCGTTTCCGCACATGGCTCCCTGGGATCCGTCAAGGTTGTACATATCCATCTCACAGTCTGCAATGTCAGACGGCTTAATCAGAATCAGTCCGTCTGAGCCAATTCCAAAATGTCTGTCACTCACAAATTTGGCAACTGCTGATGGATCTTTCACAGTTTCTTTAAAAACAGTTCACATATACATAATCGTTGCCGATACCAATGCATTTTTTGTAAATTTCATAACAAATACCTCCTGTTTAGGCGGTTAACGCCTTGGTCATTCAATTATTTAATTACTCCACACGAATCATATCATAACACAGATCTGTTATCAAAAAGTGAATTTTTCCAAATAATGACAAAGAAGTTGGGGAAATTTATGGAAACTCTTGCATTTTTCCCAAAAGCTGATAAAATGAGGAAAAGATAGATGAATGAATATGCAGAAAGCATGAATAATTATGTCCCCATCTTGTGAAGTCGGTTGTTGTGGAAGAAATAAATAGCAACAGCTTACTATGTGGATGAAGATATAAGGAACTGGTTCTGTATATGAGATTAAGAGGAGGAAAAGAATATGAAAAAATTAGTAGCTCTTGCACTTGGCACAGTAATGGCAGTTTCCATGACTGCTGGCGTATCTGCTGCAACTGTTGAGTCAAAGGATGATCTTAAGAATGCAACAATCGGTGTACAGCTTGGTACAACCGGTGATATTGAAGCAAGCGAATATGAGAAAGACGGCGCAACTGTTAAGCGTTACAGCAAAGGAAGCGAAGCTATCCAGGCGCTTATGGCAGGTCAGATCGACTGTGTGATCATTGATTCCCAGCCAGCTCAGAAATTTGTTGAGAATGCAGACGGACTGAAGATCCTTGACGAGCCATTTGTTGAAGAGGAGTATGCAATCTGCCTGAAAAAGGGCAATGATGATCTTCTTGAGAAAATCAACGGAGCATTAAAGGAACTGAAAGAGGACGGAACTGTTGATGATATTATGAACAACTACATCGGTGATAACATTGGCGAGACACCATATGAGTCTCCGGAAGATGTAGACCGTTCCAACGGAACTCTTGTAATGGCAACAAACGCTGAGTTCGAGCCATATGAGTACCGTGACGGTGATGAGATTGTTGGTATCGACGCTGATATTGCACAGGCAATCTGCGATAAGCTTGGATATGAGCTTGAGATCGACGATATGGAGTTTGATGCAATCCTTGCTGCAGTGCAGTCTGGAAAAGCTGATTTCGGTGCTGCCGGAATGACCGTTACAGAGGATCGTCTGGAGAGCGTTGATTTCACAGACACCTATGCAAATGCAAGCCAGGTTATCATTGTAAAAGCTGACTGATAGAAATAATACAGCATAAGCTGTCAAATGGAGTCACCTAGATGAATGCTGTTTGGGAAAAGCTTGGAATGTATAAGCTTTGGATACAGGCAGCAAGGTGACTTTTACGAATGTTACTGACTGAAAGAATGAAAACAGCCAGCATACAGTTCTGGGGCAAGCTTTTTCAAATATGGAATTGCCGAAAGAAGGCAGGCACTGCACCATTAGATAAGCAAATAAAAAAGGGAAAAAATATGTTTGAAAAATTTGGACACGATTTTTATATCAATTTTATAAAAGATGACAGATACACCTGGCTGCTGGATGGTTTGAAAAATACCATGATCATCACTGTTTTCGCCCTGTTGATCGGTATCTGTATCGGTTTTTCTGGTGGCAATTATCCGTTCTTCCCACGATAAATCCGGGAATTTTAAAATTGCCAACTCCATCTGCAGAGTTTATCTGACTGTGATCCGTGGAACACCTACTGTGATCCAGCTTCTGATCATGAACTTTGTAGTTTTTGGTTCTGTAAGTGTCAATGAGATTCTGGTAGGAAGTCTGGCATTTGGTATCAATTCAGGTGCCTACGTTGCGGAGATCGTCCGTTCCGGAATCATGTCAATTGACCAGGGACAGACAGAGGCAGGACGTAGCCTGGGACTTAATTTTACCCAGACCATGCGTCTTATTATCATTCCACAGGCGTTTAAGAATGTGCTTCCTGCACTGGTAAATGAGTTTATCGTGCTGATCAAGGAAACTTCTATTATTCGGTTACATCGGAATGATGGACCTGACCAAGGGTGCAATGCTGATCCAGAGCCGTACCTACAATGCTTTTATGCCTCTTCTGGCAGCAGCTGCAATTTATCTGATCGTGGGTCATGGTACTGACCTTCTTTATGAATAAACTGGAGAGGAGACTGAGAACCAGTGAGCGTTGATAAGAGTAAAGTTTTGATCCAGGTACAGGATCTGAAAAAAGCGTTTGGATCCAATCAGGTTCTGGATGGAATTTCCACAGATATTTGTCAGGGCGAGGTTGTTGCCATTATCGGACCATCTGGCTCTGGTAAATCTACTTTCCTTCGTTCTCTCAACCTTCTGGAGGAGCCTACAGGAGGTAAAAATCCTGTTTGAAGGAACAGATATCACAGATCCCTAAGGTTGACATAAATCGACATCGTCAGAAGATCGGAATGGTTTTTTCCAGCAGTTTAATCTGTTTCCACACAAGACGGTAAAAGCAGAATATTATGATGGCACCGGTTGCCCTGAAACTGATGACAAAGGAAGAGGCTTCCAGACGTGCGGACGAGCTTCTTGCCGTGTGGGACTTCCAGATAAGGCAAATGCTTATCCGGATATGCTTTCCGGTGGGTCAGAAGCAGCGTATTGCCATTGCAAGATCCCTTGCCATGAATCCGGATGTTATGCTTTTTGACGAGCCTACTTCTGCACTGGATCCGGAGATGGTTGGAGAGGTTCTTGAGCTGATGAAAGAGCTTGCAAAAGAGCGGCATGACTATGGTTGTAGTTACTCACGAGATGGGATTTGCAAGAGAGGTTGCAACAAGAGTTTTATTTATTGATGACGGCAAAATTCGAGGAACAGAATGCGCCGAAGGAGTTTTTTGAAACTCCGCAGAATTCGCGATTGAAGGAATTTTTGTCTAAGGTTCTGTAAAAAAAAAAAAGACAACCTTTTCCATTGGTTTAAATGGGACTGAGGTTGTCTTTTTTTTGTGTGCAAAAAAAAACGCGGTGATTTAAAATCCTATGCGTTTTTCTTCATTTCCTTGTAACAGTATTTGATGATTTCTTTCCTTGTGACAATTCCGATAAAGTGATCCTGATCATCTATAACCGGCACAAAGTTCTGGTTGATTGCACGGTCCAGGAGATCCTCCATGTCGCAGTCAACGTGTACCGGTTTGTAGGTGGCTCTTCTGGAGATAGCCATAACTGGTACTTCCTCGGCTGTTTTCATATCCGTGATGTTCAGATTTTTCATTCCCCAGAGAAGATCGCCCTCAGAAATAGTACCTACGTATTTTCCATCTGGATTCAGAATAGGAATACAGGAAAATTTCCGGTGTTCCATTTTCTCAAGAGTCTGCCTCAAAGTTTCATTCTCGAAAATGTAGGCAATATCACTTTTCGGTGTTAAGAAAAAAAAGTATATTCAATTTGATCCCTCGATTCTATTTTACAGAAGTGGAATACCGCCTTTAGCAGCTTCTTCCTGCATTTCCTTAGGCCACAGGGAAACATGTACTTCTCCAATATGAGCCTTGCGCAGGAAGAACATACAGATACGGGACTGACCGATACCGCCGCCGATTGTGTATGGAAGTTCTTTATTCAGAATGGCCTTCTGGAACGGGAGCTCTCTGCGGTCGTCACAGCCAGCTTCTGTAAGCTGTTTGTCAAGTGCTGTCTCGTCTACACGAATGCCCATGGAGGAAAGCTCAAGGGCAATGTCCAGTACCGGATAGTATACCAGAATATCACCGTTTAATTCCCAGTCATCATAGTCTGGAGCACGTCCGTCGTGGCGCTCGCCATTTGTCAGTTTCTTACCTACCTGCATAAGGAAAACAGCGCCTTTTTCTTTGACGATCTTGTATTCTCTTTCCTTAGGGGTAAGATCCGGATACATGTCTACAAGCTCTTCTGTGGAGACAAATGCAATCTCTCTTGGAAGAATTTCTTCTATGTAGTCATACTGTACTGCCATGTATTTCTCTGTCTTGCGGAGTACGCTGTAGATAGTACGGACAGTGTTAATGAGAGTTTCTACATTTCGCTCTTCTTTGGAAATAATTTTCTCCCAGTCCCACTGGTCTACATAGATAGAATGGATGTTGTCAACATCCCTCATCACGGCGGATGGCAACCATATCGGTGTATAAGCCCTCACCTACAGAGAAACCATATTTCTTCAGAGCATAACGTTTCCATTTGGCAAGGGAATGAACAATTTCAGCATTTCCCTCCATGTTTTTGATGTCAAAGCTTACCGGACGTTCCACTCCATTCAGGATTGTCATTGAGGCCGGAACTTGGGTCTACAAATATAGGTGCGGAGACACGCAGAAGGTTCAGCTTCTGTGCAAGTGTCTGCTGGAAAAAAGTCTTTAACAGTTTTAATTGCTACCTGAGTATCATGAAGATTAAGGTCTGCATGATAGCCCATAGGAATTTTAATTGTTCCATGGGAATCCTCCTTGTTGATTGTGTTAATCTCTGTTTTCTGTTCACGATAATGTTCTGTGGTTACTAAAACGTGAACAGGAACAATCTCGGTTTATTATAACAGGTATTTTCCCTGCTTGGCAATTTAGACCTTGCAAGAAATATGCAAAAAAAAAGATACAATAAAAAGACAAAGAATGTGATGATTTTTCCCTGTTGGAGCAAAAACAGGAATTACAGGTTGTGGTGAAACAGAATAACCAGAGAACCGGGAGGATGTCTATGGAGAAAAAAAAGGTGCCAGGTCTGCGATGGGCCTGTTGTAAATGGCAGATGTAAGCTGTGTGGAATGCCTTATAGAAATGATGAGACTTTGTATCATCTGAATGAGAACAGAAGTGACCATTACCGTCATGCTACCAGCCGGGCGCGGGCAATCATGCGCCAGGAGGAAATCCCGCTGGGAGATAAGGAGGCTGGAAGTGCTGCATATAAGACCGGGACCGGAACAGGCGTGGCAAGAGCCGGAAATAAACATGATCAGAAAACGGGAACAGGAAGCTTTAAGTCACTGGCTGGTGCAGGCACTGGGAATTCTTATAATAAGGGAAATGTGAAAGCAGGAAGTATATATAGAGGCGGCACTGGTGCTGATAAGAATGGAAATAAGGTCTCTGTCCCCTGCTGGGAGTTATAATTCCAAGAGCAGACAAAGTACAGCTGGAACTTACAGCACTGCAGCTAAAAAAGCAGTGTTTACACCCAGAAACCGGTAAAAAAGAAAAAAGGATCCCTTCTTGGATGGCTCATGGTCCTGGTGATCATCTGCGCAAGCTTACCGGAAATCCGGGATTCCCTGAAGGACAGCCTTGTCCGATACTTGAAGAAGAATTTGGAGATATGTTCAGTTCTGGGGCTGATTCAGCCTCTTATAAACTGATGGCAGGAGATGTGCTGGAGGTTGGAGAAAATGTGGATGGAGGCATTGTCCCAGGATATTACATTGCTTCCTGTTCAAATGGTTTTGTAAGTTTTATGATCATGGGAGAAGAGGGTGAAAACGGAAGCATGACAGTGACAGATGGCGTGGAGCGTAAGATTACCCCCTGAAAGAGGGAGATCTGATCGGAATCATAAATACAGAGTCAGAAGATTCCTCATTGATGCTTACTGCTCGTTGAGATTGGGGAAAATAATAGTAAAAAATAGTAAAAAAAAAGGAACCTCGTCAGATGAGTACTTATTTCGTCGGAGGTTTTTTTGTATGTTTAGAGCGTGTTTGAAAAATCATTCCCGCAATATGCACGCCCCACTTTGCGGGAGATTTCACCCCGAATTCGGTTGCCGCAGCCCGCTACAGCGCCCTTATCCGGGCAAAATCTCCCATAAATTGTGACGCACATATTGTGGAAAGCCTTTTGCAAACAGGCTCTAGCGGATGGTAGTTCCTGTTTTTCCTTCATAGCCCTCTTTGGCATGAGCCATATCGGTAATCACAGTGCTCCGGCCTTCCCCTTTCTCAATAAAGGAAATACCTGCTTCGATTTTGGGAAGCATGGAACCGGAAGCAAACTGGTTCTCTTCAATGTATTTCTTAGCGTCCGCTACAGTGATGCTGCCAAGCTTCTGCTCATTTACCCGACCGTGGTTCAGACTTACGTTCTCTACACTTGTGAGAATCAGAAGAGTATCGGCATTTAATTCTTCTGCAAGAAGTCCTGCGGCAAGATCTTTTTCTCAATGATGGCACTGGCACCGTGAAGGTTGATGCCCTGCTCAAGCACTGGAATTCCACCGCCGCCGGCTGCGATAACAACCTGGTCTGCATTGAGAAGTGCTCGTATAGTCTCAAGCTCTACGATTCTCTGTGGCTTCGGAGCTGCTACGATTCGTCTGTATCCGCCATCAGCAAGTCTGGTGACAAAGTTTCCTTTTTCTTCCTCTGCTTCAGCTTCTTCCTCAGTGAGAACACGTCCGATAATTTTCTCCGGATCTGCAAAAGCGTCGTCATATGGATCAATAACAGTCTGGGTAAGAATGGTAGCAACAGGTTTGTAAATTCCGCGGCTGATAAATTCAGAGCGGATCGCATTCTGAAGGTCATATCCAATGTAGCCCTGGCTCATTGCGGAGCAGACTGACATAGGAGCGAATGTATAATCCGGGTGTGTCTTTCCAAAATTCATTCATTGCAGTGTGGATCATGCCAATCTGTGGGCCATTGCTGTGGGGAGATTACCACCTTGGCACCCTCTTCAACAAGATCTGCGATTGCTTTTTTTGCTGCGGCTTTGGTGGCTACTTTCTGCTCTGGAAGTGTGGTGCCGAGAGCTCTGTGACCTAATGCAACTACTACGATTTTTTTCACTCATAGGAGATACCTCGTTTCTGTCAAGAATATAATGCGGATATCAGAGTTAAGTGGATTACTGTGAAAGTATTCACAGCAACATGAATGATTTCTCCGGACATCCTTGTGTAATATCTTCCATTATAAAAGCTAAGGGTGGGAATTGCAATAGAAAAGTCCTTGAAACAGGAAAAGCCATCCGCATCAGGCAGATGGCTCATTTCCTATATTTTTTTGAGGGGGAGATAGAGAGTGGTTTTTCATCTATCCAAAATTCATTATATCGGCAATTTGTGAGGAAAATGTGTCTCAAATCTAAAAAGAAATCGAAAAAATATGAAATGAAAATAAAATCCGACCCTTTATTGCATTTAAAGACCAAGTGTGGTAAAGTAAACCTATCTTGTTTCTGCATTCTGCAGAAAAAGAATTTCTACCGCGCCGGTTCGGCGCAAGATAACCCGTTTTTTTGAAGGAAACCTGTTAACCTGGGCGTTTTATACGCTTTTTTGAAAATGGATGCATACAATGGCAAGGCAAATTTGCTTCGGAATGCTGTGAATAGGATCTGTTTAAGTGAGAAAGGTGTGATTCCCATGTGCTGTCAGTGACTCATTTATATGGTGATGTCGCCAGTAGGCGGCAAGTCCGTTTTGTAAAATAGTAGTTTAATAACAGAGATTAGTGAAAAATAGGGATAGAAAAGGAGAAGTTATAATGAAAAACAGAATATGGAAAAAAAGATACTGGCAGTGGGAGTAAGTCTGCTTGCAGAAGCTGGGATGCTGGTTGGATGCACGGCGCAGCCGGCAGTGGCATATGGAGCAGAAATGGAAGGCGGGTTATCTGTTGCCCAAGATGCGGCATGGACAGATTTACAGAAATTTCAGGCGGTGGTTTCTGTAAAGGCAGATGGGCTGGCGTCACTTACGTGGGAAAAATGAAAACCAGGAATATGAAAGTGGCGATGAAAATTTATTCAGCAGTGGAAATCAGGACGAGAGCCTGGAAAATGATCAATATGATTTTTCGGATGAAACAATACCTCATCCAACATCTTACGAACTGGTAGTCTGGCTTTCTGAATATTTTTCAGCCAGATGCTTCGTTTATGGCACCTGAAGGCTGCCTGAAAGAGGAGCTTCCTATCGAGACTGCTGACGGAAGATCAAGCAGTATAACAGGATTCCGCTGGAAAATAAATCCGGGAGAACAGGGAAAACAGCTGAAAATTCCGGTTACCTTGCGGGATGAATATCGTTTTCCAGCAGAAAAACATACAGTTCCTACCTGTCAGGATATTTTGCATGCAAATGGTGCTATAAGCGGAGAAAGAAAATGGAGGCGGAGTTTACATTGTAAAAAGTGGAAAATGAAAAAACATTTTGTGTAAAGCTTTATCTAAGAATCTGGAGATACCAGCTGCACACATGGATTTTTTCAGTGGAGATGGAAGCCAGGGAAAAGGAGCTTTATACTGGGAAAACGCATTCATATGGTCGTGAATCTGACTAATAATGGTCAGATACCTTTTTATAAAATATCCCTTCAGGCAAAAATAAAAGAACAGGAACTGGTACCTGTGTGGGAAAAAAGAGCCTGGCCTTGAAGTTTTGGAAAGTGGTGCAGTGCTGGAATGCCTTTCCGCAGGGGAAACACGAACCCTGTCTTTTTATATAGATCCGGACATGGATCAGAAAAGTAATCTGAACTGGAGCTTTTTGCAAAAACAGAAAATCCGGTTTTGCTAGAGAAAGCTGCAGAAAAACAGTTAACATTACAGCAGGGAAAAGCCTCTTTACGGTAAAGAAAACAGCTGACTGCGACAATGCCCAGCCCTGGGGAGACTGTGACTTATCAGATCAGTATTCACAATACCGGAGAGGTGACTCTGCATTCCGTAGTTACTACAGAACGTTTTCGGGCTTGCCGGAGTAACAGCTACTTTTCAGGAACAGAGGGGTATAACCCCTGAATAAAAAGCAGAACTCAGGCGAAAATCCAGGAAATCGCACCTGGTGGCTGTGTGAATTTAAAGGCAAAAGTTGTACTTCCAAAAGATCTGAAAGACCAGAACCTGATGAATCAGATTATTGTAGTTACTGACGAGACTGGTGAGGAAAGCGCAGTGCGGGATCAGGCAACCATCCGCGTGGAAGATAAGGAGAAGGATAGTAGTGGAAATGGAAGCGGAACCGGAAATGGAGATGGAACTGGCATAGGCAGTGGGAACAGCGCTGGCACCACAATGGCTGCGTCCACCTCTCCAAAAACAGGGGATTCTTCCCACAAAGAGCTGTTTCAGGTACTGATTCTGCTTTCGTTTCTTTTTTTTCTGCTGCAGCTGCAAGAAGAATGTTTGGAGGCAATTTCACAGATGACCCGTGAATGGAAACTATAATGTGAGGCGAACGGTTACTGTTTTTTAACAGGAAAGATTGAAAACAAATTCTGTGTGTGATATTCTATAAAAGAGTATGCGTTGCTGTATGATGTCACCAGATTAGAGCGTGTTTGAAAAATCATTCTGCAAAAGACGACACAAATCTTGCAGAATGATTTTTCAAACAGGCTCTGGCGTGATTTTAAAGCAACGTCAATATAGGGAGGCATATATTATGAAATTATCATCCTTATTAGAGAAGTTAGAATACACCTGCGTGCAGGGAAGCACAGAGCAGGAAGTCACTGGTGTTGTTTATGATTCCAGAAAGGTAACAGACGGCTCTCTGTTTATCTGTATCAGAGGTGCTGTTGTAGATGGACATAAATTTATCCCGGATGTGACAGCAAAAGGGGCTAAAGTTCTGGTAGTAGAAGAGGAGGTTTCTGCAACCGTCGGATGTTACGGTTATCCAGGTAGCAGACACCAGATATGCTATGGCATTTATTTCAGCAGCCTGGTTCGGACATCCGGCAGAGAAGCTGAAAACAATCGGAATTACCGGAACCAAAGGGAAAAACCACCACTACCTATATGGTAAAATCCATTCTGGAAAATGCCGGATACAAGGTTGGTCTGATCGGTACTATTGAGGCAATTATCGGAGATAAGATAATACCTGCCTGCAATACCACACCAGAATCCTATGTAGTTCAGGGAGTATTTTCACGAAATGGTGGAAGCTGGCTGTGATTGTGTGGTTATGGAAGTTTCCTCTCAGGCGCTGATGCTGCACCGTACGCAGGGCTTTGTGTTTGATTTTGGAATTTTTACAAATATTGAACCAGATCATATTGGTCCAAACGAGCACAAGGACTTTTGACCATTATCTGTCTTGTAAAGCTATGCTTCTCAAGCAGTGCCGCGTAGGAATTGTAAACCGTGATGATGAGGCATTTTGACAGAATTATAGAGGGACATACCTGTACTCTGGAAACCTATGGCTTTTTCAAAAGAAGCAGACCTTCGCGCTGAGGATGCCAGACTGATTGGCGGAAAAGGTTATCTTGGAATTTCCTATCAGTTGAAGGGACTTATGGATTTTCCTGTTGAAATCGACATCCCAGGTAAATTCAGTATTTACAACTCTCTTACCGCTATTGCAATCTGCCGTCATTTTAAGGTTTCCCAGGAAAATATCCTGAAGGCTCTGAAGGTAGCAAAAAGTAAAAAGGCCGTATTGAGATGGTGAAAGTATCTGATGAATTTACTCTGATGATTGATTATGCACATAATGCAATGGCTTTGGAAAGTCTTCTTACTACATTGCGTGAGTATCATCCACACAGACTGGTATGCCTGTTCGGTTGTGGAGGAAACCGCTCCAGGCTTCGCCGTTATGAAATGGGAGAAGTTTCCGGTCGTCTGGCAGATTTGACTATCATTACTTCTGATATAATCCGCGAGATGAGGAGCCCCAGGCTATTATTGATGACATCAAAGTGGGCATGGCGAAGACAGAAGGTAAATATGTGGAGATTCCAGACCGCAAGGAAGCAATCGCTTATGCCATCCATCACGGAGAACCAGGGGATATTGTGGTGCTGGCTGGTAAAGGGCATGAAGATTATCAGGAAATCAAAGGTAAAAAAAATATCCTATGGATGAGCGTGTGTTGATTGCAGATATTCTTGCCGGAAAGTAAAACATGACATATGCAGATATTATTGTAGACATTTCCCATGAGAAGCTGGATAAAAGCTTTTCAATATCTGGTTCCGGAGAAACTGAAGGAAGAGATACAGGTGGGAATGGTGGTTTCCATTCCATTTGGAAGAGGAAATCATGTGCGCAAGGGATATGTAGTGGGGATTTCTGGTGAGCCTAAGGTAAAGGGAATCCAGCTTAAGTCTGTTGTCGGTATTGAAAATGATCAGGAAACCACAGAATCCAGGGCTGATCGCGCTGGCAGGGTGGATGAAAGAAAATTATGGCTCTACCATGATCCAGGCTCTGAAAACAGTTCTTCCTATTCAGAAAAAAAGATGAAAGCCCAGGAAAAAAAGGTGGATAACCCTTCTGATTTCCAGAGAAGATGGGGAAAAGCTTCTGGAAGAGCTTAGCATGACCAGATTTAAAGCACGTATCCGCCTTCTGGAAGCACTCTTGCAGAATGAAAATGGGGAAAATCGAGACTGCCTGGGCTTCAAAGGAGCTTGGTACTACGGCTTCTGTCCCGAGATATTTTGAAGAACAGGGGAATTGCTTCTGTGGAGTCGGATGAAGTGTACAGAAATGCAATTGCAGATGCAGAGAATATTCCGCATGTGGCACCAGCAGTATTAAGTATATCCCAGCAAATGGCTGTGAATCAGATCTTATCAGAATGGGAACACCGGATCCGAGACCGGTTCTTCTTCACGGAGTTACCGGCAGTGGAAAACGGAAGTATATATGGAGCTGATCGATAAGGTGATAAAGGAAGGCGGTCAGGCAATCGTGCTGATTCCGGAAATTGCGCTGACTTATCAGACTGTACGGCGATTTTATGGTCGTTTTGGTGATAAGGTGTCGGTAATTAACTCCAGACTTTCCCAGGGAGAGCGTTATGATCAGTTTAAAAGAGCCAAACAGGGAGAATTGCAGGTTATGGTGGGCCCCCCGTTCAGCACTTTTTACTCCATTTGGAAAGACTGAGGTTGATCATTATTGATGAGGAGCATGAATCTTCTTATAAAAGTGAAAACAGTCCAAGGTATCACGCCCGGGAAACGGCTATCCACAGAGCAAAGCTGGAAGGCGCAAGAGTAATTCTTGGTTCTGCAACTCCATCTATGGAAGCTTATTACAGGGCGAAAGAAGGAGAATATGTCCTTGTAAAGCTGGAAGCCAGATTTGAAGAAAGACCTCTTCCCAGGGTATCAATTATTGACATGAGGGAACAACTAAAAAAAAAGGAAACCGCCTTGCCCTCAGTCTGGAACTGAGAGAAGACCCTGAGCCAGTGCCTGAAAAAAGGGGAGCAGGCCATGCTGTTTCTCAACCGCCGTGGCTACGCAGGGTTTGTTTCATGCCGTTCCTGCGGCCATGTAATGAAATGTCCTCACTGTGATGTTTCCCTAAGTGAGCATAATGGCAGAAAGCTGATCTGTCATTACTGTGGTTATGAAACTGTGAAACCGGACAAATGTCCAGTCTGTTCTTCCCCATATATAGGCGGTTTTAAAGCGGGAACCCAGCAGATCCAGCAGGTGGTAGAAAAAGAATTTCCAGAGGCAAGAGTTCTTCGAATGGATTACGACACTACAAGAGCTAAGGGAAGCTATGAAAAAAATCCTGGCTGCTTTTTCCAGGCATGAGGCCGATATTTTGATTGGAACCCAGATGATCGTCAAGGGACATGATTTCCCGGATGTTACTCTTGTGGGGATCCTTGCTGCAGACTTATCCCCGAATGCTGATGATTATCGCAGTGGTGAGCGCACTTTTCAGCTTCTTACCCAGGCGGTGGGACGAGCAGGAAGAGGAAAAGGAAAGAAGGTCATGCCTTGATCCAGACTTATAGTCCGGATCATTACAGCATTCAGACAGCTGCAAAGCAGGATTACGAAGAATTTTATCAGGAAGAGATGGGATACCGTCTTCTTATGGATTATCCTCCGGCTGCCCATATGATGGCAGTGCTTGGTTCTTCGGAGGATGAGAAGCTTCTTGAGACAGCCATGCACTATCTTGGCCTGTTTACAGGAAAAATATATGCGGGAAAAGATCTTCATGTGATCGGTCCCGCTCCTGCGTCTGTAGGGAAAGTAAAGGATGTATACAGAAGAGTACTTTATCTGAAACATGAGAATTATGATCTGCTTGTCCGGATAAAGGACAGGCTGGAGGAATATATAGAAATCAATTCCGGCTTCAGAAAAGTTAATATACAATTTGATTTTTTTTCATAAAGGCGAAATACCGGAAATAAAGGGCTGCGTTAAGGTGCAGGGCTTTGGAACAACGGGTATTTCCAAATTCAAAGATAAAGGAGATAACACAAAGATGGCACTTAGAACAATCAGAACAGAGGGAGATTCCGTTTTGGAAAAAAATCTGCAGACCAGTAGAGAAAATCGACAAACGTACAAAGGATCTGGTAGGAGACATGCTGGAAACCATGTATGACGCATGCGGTGTTGGCCTTGCAGCGCCCCAGGTCGGTATTTTAAAGAGAATCGTAGTGATCGATATTGGAGATGGTCCAATTATTCTTATCAATCCGGAAATTCTTATGACATCCGGTGAGCAGACTGGCGAGGAAGGATGTTTAAGTGTTCCGGGAATGTCCGGTCAGGTTACCCGTCCCAAATTATGTGAAGGTAAAAGCTCTTGATATGGATATGAATGAGCAGATATATGAAGGAGAAGGACTACTTGCCCGTGCATTTTGTCATGAGCTGGATCATCTCGACGAGGAAAAATGTACACACGTCTGGTTGAAGGTGAATTACATCATGTAAGTTATGACAATGAGGAGGAAGAGGAATAAATGAAAATTGTTTATATGGGAACGCCGGATTTTGCAGTCAATCCCCTTCATGCACTGGCTGAAGCTGGCTATGAGGTGACAGGTGTTGTGACACAGCCGGACAAGCCGAAGGGAAGGGGAAAGACCATGCTTCCCACTCCTGTAAAGGAAGAGGCATTGAAACATGGGTTCCCGGTTTACCAGCCTGTGAAGGTACGCGAACCGGAATTTTTACAGGTTCTTGAGAAACTGGATCCCGATATTATTGTGGTAGCTGCCTTTGGACAGATCATTCCCAAAAGCATTCTGGAGCTTCCGAAATACGGATGTATTAACATCCATGCCTCCCTGCTTCCGAAATACCGCGGTGCAGCTCCTATTCAGCAGGCAGTTATTGATGGGGAAAAGGAGTCAGGTGTTACGATCATGAGAATGGGAACAGGTCTTGGATACAGGAGATATGATCTCAAAGATCGTAGTGCCGATTGCAAAAAAGATGAGACGGGCGGAACTCTGTTTGATAAGCTTGCAGAAGCAGGAGCGAAGCTTCTTGTTGAGACATTGCCTCACATTTTTGATGGCACAGCTGTTTACGAGAAACAGCCGGAGGAAAGCCCTACTCCATATGCCGGTATGATCACCAAACAGATGGGATTGATCAATTTTGGGAAATCAGCCGCGGAACTGGAAAGACTGGTGCGAGGTTTAAACCCGTGGCCAAGCGCATTTACCTTCTGGAATGGAAAAACTTTGAAGGTATGGGAAAGCTTTGTAGTAAAAAGTGAAGAAACTGGCGCAGAAAAGCCAGAACCTGGAACAGTAGTAAAAACGGACAAAAAAAGGAATTTACGTGGCTTGCGGTGAGGATGTTCTGGTACTTTCACAGGTACAGTTAGAAGGAAAAAAAGAGAATGGATGCGGATGCATTCCTTCTTCTGAGGAGGTCATATATAGAAGCCGGAAGCAGATTCACAGATAAAAAAGGAGTGATCTTATGTACGGATATGGATATCCTTATGGATTTTATGTTGATCCTACTTATGTATTGCTGATCATTGGAATGGTGCTGGCACTGGCTGCATCTGGAAAGATGAAAAGCACTTTTGCACGCTATCAGCAGGTGCGCAGCCATTCCGGTCTTACAGGAGCTCAGACTGCCCAGAGGATTTTAAATGCAGCCGGAATTTACGACGTAACGATTGTTCCAATTTCCGGAAGCCTTACAGATCATTATGATCCGAGAACAAAGAGGCTGGCACTTTCACAGGACGTATATGGAAGAACTTCTGTGGCAGCTGTATGTGTCGCTGCCCATGAGTGTGGTCATGCCATTCAGCACAATATAAATTATGCACCGCTGAATATCCGTTCAGCTATTGTTCCAGTGGCAAATATCGGATCTTCCCTTTCCTGGCCGATTTTTCTTCTGGGACTGATCCTTTCCATACCGGCACTTACAACTGCAGGAATTGTGCTGTTTTCACTGGCGGTACTGTTTCAGCTTGTAACACTTCCGGTAGAATTCAATGCTTCCTCAAGGGCTTTAAAAATGCTGGAAAGCACAGGGATTTTAAGCTGTGAGGAAAACAAAGGTGCGAAGAAGGTTCTTACAGCGGCAGCCCTTACTTATGTAGCAGCTCTTGCTTCTTCCATTTTACAGCTTCTGAGACTGATCATACTTTCCGGAGGTAGAAGACGGATGATTAACGGAATCAATTCCAGGGAGATGATCCTGGAAATTTTACTTGAAATCGAAGAGGGCGAGCACAGCCATGTGGCAATTCGGAATGCCCTTTCCAAATATCAGTTCCTTCCCAAACAGGACCGGGCATTTATTACCCGTGTCTGTGAAGGAACGCTGGAATACCGGATTCAGATTGATTACATTATCAATTCTTTTTCCAAGGTGACAGTTGATAAGATGAAGCCTGCAATCCGGGAAATTTTAAGAAGTGCAGTATATCAGCTGAAATACATGGATAGTGTGCCAGACAGCGCAGTGTGCAATGAGGCTGTGAAGCTGGCGCAAAGAAAAGGTTTTTATAATCTGAAGCCTTTTGTAAATGGTGTTCTTCGTACCATAGCCCGGGAAATGGATCAGGTCCGGTTCCCTCAAAAAGAAGATGATCTGTTGAAATATCTTTCTGTAAAGTATTCCATGCCAGAGGTGCTGGTAACCAGGTGGCTGGAAGCCTATGGAGAAGAAACAACAGAGAAGATACTGGCGGATTTTTCTTATGGAACATCCTCTTACCATCAGATGCCGGACTTATCTGAATTCAAGGAAGAGGTTATAAAAAAGCCTGGAAAGTCAGGGGGCGTTCATGTAGCGCCTGCTCCATATCTGCCTTATGCATACAGCATTTCTGAATTTAACCATATTCTTGCACTGGATGCTTTTTATCAAGGGTAAAATCGTCGTGCAGGATGTAAGTTCCATGCTGGTTGCGGAGGTTGCAGATCCGAAGAAGGGCGATTACGTTATTGACGTGTGTGCTGCGCCAGGTGGAAAGAGTCTTCATATGGGAGACAAGATGGAGGGATATGGAACGGTAGATGCAAGAGATGTAAGCCAGTATAAAGTCAATCTGATCGAGGAAAATATCCAACGTACCAATTCTATTAATGTACAGGCAAGAGTGCAGGATGCTACTATTTTTGATCAGGATTCAGAACTGCTTGCAGATGTTGTAATTGCAGATGTACCTTGTTCGGGTATGGAGTGATCGGCAAGAAGCCGGAAATCAAATACCGTGTTACGCCACAGAAACAGGATGAAATAGTGATTCTGCAGAGAACCATTCTGGATCGCGCAGCAAACTATGTGAAGCCAAGAGGAGCGCTGATCTTCAGTACCTGTACCATTGCAAAAAGAAGAAAATGAAGAGAACATGATGTGGTTTTTGAATAATTATCCATTTAAGCTGGAGAGCCTGGATCCTTATCTTCCAGAGGAACTGCATTCAGAGACAACTGCACTTGGATATCTGCAGCTGCTTCCTGGAGTACATAAGACAGATGGCTTCTTTATTGCGAAATTCAGAAGAAAATAGGAATATAAATATGACAGACATTAAGTCGATGACGAAAGACGAACTGAAAAATCTGATGACCGAACTGGGAGAGAAACCCTTTCGGGCAAAGCAGATCTACAGCTGGCTGCATGAACATCTGGTAACTTCTTATGATGAGATGGGAAACATACCAGGAAAATTAAAAAAGAAAAACTGAAAGATTATCCCATAGCGGCATTGAAATGGTGGATGAACAGGTTTCTGCCATTGACGGCACAAGAAAATATCTGTTCCGCCTTTCTGACGGAAATATGATCGAAAGTGTTCTCATGCGTTATAAATATGGAAATTCCGTCTGTATTTCGTCACAGGTAGGCTGTAAAATGGGGTGCCGTTTTTGTGCTTCCACTATTGGAGGCTGGACAAGAAAACCTTCTTCCTTCGGAAATGCTGGATCAGATTTACAGGATCCAGAGCATAACGGGAGAGCGGGTATCTAATGTAGTAGTAATGGGAACTGGCGAACCTATGGATAATTATGATCATATTGTACGCTTTGTACATCTGCTTTCCGATGAAGATGGTCTTAACATCAGCCAGAGGAATATCACCGTATCGACCTGCGGAATTGTGCCAAAAATTTATGAGCTTGCAAAGGAAAAACTGCAGATTACCCTTGCCCTGTCTCTGCATGCACCAAATGATGAAAAAAAAGACAGGAACTTATGCCTATTGCAAACAGCGGTACAGTATGGACGAAGTCCTGGATGCATGCCGCAATTATTTTCAGGAGACTGGCAGGAGAATTACTTTTGAATACAGTCTTGTGGCTGGTGTTAATGACAGTGACGAAGATGCAAGAGAGTTGAGCAGCAGAATCCATGATATTAACTGTCATGTAAATCTAATCCCGGTAAACCCTATTATTAAGAGGAGCGTTCTTACAGGCGTTCTACGCATCAGGCTGTAGAGAATTTTAAAATAAAACTTGAAAAATGCGGAATTAATGTTACTATTAGAAGGGAAATGGGCAGTGACATAGACGGTGCCTGTGGACAATTACGAAAAAGTTATATGGAAAAAGTTACGATCCGCAGTAACGAAAAAAACTGGTGTTTCTATGTTGAACAACAGTACGAAAAGGACAGAAAGCGAGAAGTGACATGAGGGTATATTCAGCTACGAATATAGGAATGAAGCGGAAGATGAACCAGGATTATGTGTTCGCTTCCCAGGACACAGTTGGAAATCTCCCGAACCTCTTTGCTGTTGCTGATGGAATGGGAGGACACAATGCAGGTGATTATGCTTCCTCTCACGCGGTCAGGATACTGGTAGATGAAATCGGGGAGGATACGGATTATAATCCTGTAAAGGTAATCCGTCATGCCATTGAGACTGCGAACACAGAAATTATAGAACAGGCGCAGAAGGATGAGAAGCTTCGTGGAATGGGAACTACTATGGTAGTAGCCACCATTGTAGGTCAGTATGCGTATGTGGCCAATGTGGGAGACAGCAGACTATATGTGGTGGATAAACAGCTGAGGCAGATTACCAGGGATCATTCACTGGTTCAGGAAATGGTAAGAATGGGTGAAATCACTGCTGAGGAGGCAAGAAATCATCCGGATAAAAACATTATCACGAGAGCTCTGGGAGCAGAGAAAAAACTGTAGACGTGGATTTCTTTGATATGCGTCTGGAACCGGGCAGTACCATCCTTATGTGTTCCGACGGTCTGAGCAATATGGTGGAAGACAAAAAAAAATGGAAGAAATCATATTGAATTCTGATGAGGATATCACCTGGAAGGGAAATACTCTTATCCAGGAAGCCAACAACAACGGCGGCAAGGATAATATTGCAATCGTACTGGTAGAACCATTCACGAATGAGGTGGAAACATGTTGAAGACGGGAATGATCATAGCCGAGCGCTATGAAATTGTGGGGTAAAATTGGAACTGGCGGAATGGCAGATGTCTACAAGGCTAAAGACCACAAGCTGAACCGCTTTGTAGCAGTTAAGGTTCTGAAGCCGGAATTCAGGGAAGATGCAACTTTTGTAAAGAAATTCAGAAGTGAAGCGCAGGCAGCAGCAGGTCTTACCCATCCAAACATAGTAAATGTATTTGATGTAGGCGATGATGAGGGTGTTTATTATATCGTAATGGAGCTGATCGAGGGAATCACTCTGAAAGGAGTATATTTCCAAGAAAGGCAAGCTTTCGGTAAAGGAAGCTACCAGTATTGCCATTCAGGTATCTATGGGACTTGAGGCAGCACACAGCCACGGCATTGTACATCGTGATGTGAAGCCTCCGAATATTATCATCTCCACAGATGGTAAAGTAAAGGTAACAGACTTTGGTATTGCCAGAGCCGCGTCATCCAATACCATAAGCTCAAATGTAATGGGATCTGTTCATTTACAGCTCACCGGAGCAGGTACGAGGTGGCTACAGCGATGAGAAGAGTGATATCTACTCACTTGGTATCACCTTATATGAAATGGTAACAGGAAGAGTTCCTTTTGACGGAGATACAACCGTTGCCATTGCTATCAAGCATCTACAGGAAGAGATTGTTCCTCCAAGTGTTTATACACCGGAGCTTCCCCACAGTCTGGAGCAGATCATTCTGAAATGTACACAGAAAAGCGTGGATCGCCGTTATCAGAACATGGAGGATGTGATCGAGGATCTGAAGCATTCTCTTATTGACCCGCAGGGAGATTTTGTGAAGCTTACATCTGTAGATACAGATGCTAAGACGGTTGTAATTTCTGATGAAGAGCTTGGAGAGATCAAGCATACTCCGAAGCAGACTCTTAAGCCGGATATAGAAACTCTGGAAAAAAAGAACTGAATGAGACAAACTACGATGATGATGACGATTTCGAGTATGATAATAAGGAAGAAAGAGCTCGAAGAAGGCTCCAGAAAGAACCGGGATCGTGAACGAAGCAGAGAGCGGGAAGAGAGAGAAAGACGTATCAAAAAGCAGAAAAAGAGGCGTCAGTGTAGCTGGAAGTATTATTGCTCTGATCATAGGTGCCGCAGTTCTGATCGCGGTAATTCTTGTTGTGGGAAAGGCAGCAGGTCTGATCGGAGACAGCAAGGATTCTTCTTTGGATCAGCAGAATCAGCAGGCACAGGTTACCCAGGCTGCTGACGAAGATGATGGTATGGTACCAGTACCTGATCTTATCGGTAAGACAGAGGCTGAGGCACAGGAACTTTGCGCTTCTGTAAATATCGGAATGACCTACAAAGGTGAAGAGGCTTCCACACAGGAAAAAGGCAAGATTTCTTCACAGGATCCTGTACAGGGAACAAAGGTAGCTAAAAATTCAACTGTTAACTATTATTTAAGTAAAGGTTCTGAGTCCGTTACCCTTACAGATATGTTCGGTCAGAATGGCGCTTTGGCGCAGGAAACTCTGGAAAGCCAGGGCTTAACGGTTCAGATCAATAAGATTTACCCGGATGAAAGTCAGTCTTCTATGGTAGACATTGGATGTGTCCTTGATACTGAGCCTGCAGCAGGAACTACTGTCAAGGCAGGCGATACAGTTACTCTTACCATCAGCCGTGGTATTAATTATGGTGACAGTGTACAGGTGCCAGATGTAACCGGAATGGAGAAGAATGATGCAATTGCCAAGCTTGGCAAATTCATTAATATTAATGTGGAAATGCAGATGAGCACAGACGTTGCAGAGGGAACTGTTATCTCTCAGGATCCTATAGGATATACAGATGACAACCCGGTATATGCAGATCCGGATAACGATACGATCACTCTTATTGTAAGCAGTGGAAGTCAGGATACTTCTTCACAGAATACTGAGGATCAGAGTTCCTCTGATACTACTGCAGCAGTAGCAAATGGCGAAGTATGGAAATGTACACAGAAACTGAAGACGCCTTATCGGATATAATGGAGGTCTGATCAGACTGGAGCTTGTTCAGAATGTAGGCGGCGCTCCAAAAGCAAGCTCTGTGGTAGAAGGACAGCAGCTTACTTTCCCATATCAGCTGGATATTACAGGTGCACCAGGAGTTGCTGAGGGTACTTTATATCTGTCTGAGCAGCAGTCTGACGGAAGCTATCAGGAACTGGGACATTACCCTCTTACATTTGAGAAAGCAGAATAGTTCATGCAGGGTAAGATCATTAAGGGAATTGCCGGCTTCTATTATATCTATGCGGAAGACGGCAATATTTACGAATGTAAGGCAAAAGGAATTTTTCGAAAGGATAATTTCAAGCCTCTGGTAGGTGATAATGTGGAGATTACCGTTTTGAATGAGGAGGAGAAGGAAGGCAGTGTAACTTCCATTCTTCCCCGCCGCAATTCGCTTATCCGTCCTGCTGTAGCCAATGTAGATCAGGCGTTTTTTGATTTTTGCCATGGAGAATCCAAAGCCCTAATTTCCTTCTTCTGGACCGCTTTCTGATCATGATGGAGCAGCAGAAAATTCCGTGGTTATCTGCTTCAATAAGAAAGATGTGGGAGAGAAGAAAGAAATGGAAAAGACTTTACGAAATATACACTGGATGTGGATATTGTGTAGTGCTTTCCAGTACCTATGAGGGAGAGGGAATGGACGAGATCCGCGAGATACTGAAGGGAAAAACAACAGTAGTTGCAGGACCTTCCGGTGTGGGGAAATCTTCCATTACCAACTGTATGCAGGGTGAAGTGCAGATGGAGACTGGCGAGATCAGCAAAAACTGAAGCGCGGCAAGCATACCACCAGACATTCCCAGGTAATCCCGGTGGAGAAGAATACTTTCCTGGTGGATACTCCGGGATTTTCTTCTTTGTATCTTACCGATATGAAGGAAGAGGAGCTTCGGGATTACTTCCCGGAATTTGTAATGTATGAGCCGCAATGCCGGTTTCAGGGGTGTATGCACATTCATGAACCGGGCTGTGCAGGGAAGAAAGCTCTGTCTGAAGGTAAAATTAGTCAGCAGCGGTATGACAACTATCTGGCTTTATATGAAGAATTAAAAGAGAAAAGGAGATACTAAAACTATGTATCAGCTATGCCCTTCCATTTTATCAGCGGATTTTAACCGTCTGGGCGAACAGATTAAAATTCTTGAAAACGAAGGAGTTGAATGGCTTCACATTGATGTTATGGATGGAGATTTTGTGCCCAGTATTTCGTTTGGAATGCCGGTGATCCGTTCTATCCGCAAAGAATCCAAAATGTTTTTCGACGTACATTTGATGGTAACAGAACCGGAAAGATACATTCAGGATTTTGTAAATTGTGGTGCGGATTCCATCACCGTTCATGCTGAGGCATGTGAGGATCTGGAACGTACTATAGAGCGTATTAAAGGATGCAGGAGTGAAAGTTGGTGTTTCCATCAAGCCTGCAACTCCGGTAAATGATATCAGCCATATGCTTGAGGATGTGGATATGGTTTTGGTAATGACTGTTCAGCCTGGCTTTGGCGGACAGAAATATATGGATGAGTGTACAGAGAAGATTCGGGAACTGAGAGAACTGATCGACAAAGAGAATCTGAATGTGGATATTGAGGTTGACGGTGGAATCAATGAAGGTACCATAGAGACTGTTATGAAAGCTGGTGCCAATATCTTTGTTGCCGGATCCTGGGTATTCGGCGGTGATATTGCCCAGAATGTCCGCCATATTCAGAAACAGATCGAAGAGATTGGTGACAGGAGTGAGTGAGAGATAGAATGATAGATACAGTAATCGTAAGCGGGGGGCATGATCCAGAAAGATTTTGCCCTCGATTTTTTATAAGAAAAATAGAAGAAGAGCGAAAAGGAAAAAGCTGCTTTTGCTGACGGCTGACAGAGGACTGGATTTTTTCTGGAAACAGGTCTTGTCCCGGATATTGTGGACGGTGATTTTGACAGTTTATCAGGTGCTGGAAAGGCATATCTGGAGAGTCTTGACCATACAGAAATTGTCAGACTGAATCCGGAAAAGGATGATACAGATACCCAGTCTACTTTAAATCTGGCAATAAGAAGAGGGGCAAAAGAATATTCTTATTCTTGGCGCAACTGGTGGAAGACTGGATCATTTTATTGGAAACATGGGACTTTTGGGATATGGCAGACAAAAGGGTGTCAATGTGATCCTGGCAGATGCTCAGAATTACATCTGTCTTGTGGAAAATGGCCATATTATTCGAAAAGACAGTCAATTCGGAAAATATGTTTTTTTTTTCGCAGCCGGTGAAACGGTTGAAGGTCTTACTTTGAAGGGGTTTAAATACCCATTGGATCATTACCGCCTTACTACAGATAACTGCGGCCGCACCGTTAGCAACGAGATTCGGGAAGAAAAGGCCAAGATACTCTACGAAAAAAGGCAGTCTTCTTTATGATCATGTCCAGAGATTTGAAATAAATGATGTATTACGAAAGAGAAACACTTCATATTCAATTGGAAATATGAGGTGTTTTTTCAAATTTATCAGATTGTCCAGAGCTTTTGTCTTGATGGAAAGAGTTGGGTATGCTAAAATAAAAAGATGTATAGAGAAGACAATATGGGGCCGGAAATATATCATATTTTTATTGTTTGTGGTATAATAGCAAAAGAATGGCGTAAAGAAATGTCAAACGCCCCTAAAAAATAAGGAGATATAGGATAAAAATGAAATTAGGTATTGTAGGACTACCCAATGTCGGAAAAAAGTACTCTTTTTAATTCCACTGACAAAAGCCGGAGCAGAATCTGCCAATTATCCGTTCTGTACCATTGATCCGAATGTTGGGGTTGTTACTGTACCGGATGAGAGACTGAAACTTCTGGGAGATTTTTATCACTCAAAGAAAGTAACACCGGCAGTCATTGAATTCGTTGATATCGCCGGTCTGGTTAAGGGTGCTTCTAAAAAAGGAGAGGGTCTTGGAAACCAGTTTCTTGCGCAACATCCGTGAGGTTGATGCAATCGTTCATGTAGTAAGATGCTTTGAGAATACGAATATTGTCCATGTAGATGGAAGTATTGATCCGCTGCGTGACATTGAGACAATCAACCTGGAGCTTATTTTCTCTGATCTTGAGATCCTGGAGAGAAGAATTGCAAAGGTTACCAAAACAGCACGTATGGATAAGGAGGCTGCCAAAGAACTGGATTTCCTTCAGAAGGTAAAAACACATCTGGAAGACGGCAAGATGGCCATTACGATGGAACTGGAAAATGAGGACGAGGAAGCATGGATGGGAACATACAATCTGCTCACTCAGAAACCGGTAATTTACGCTGCAAATGTGGCAGAGGACGATCTTGCAAATGATGGTGCTGACAATGCGCATGTACAGGCTGTAAGAAAATATGCTGCGGAGCAGAACAGTGAGATTTTCGTTATCTGTGCAGAAATCGAAGAGGAGATCTCTGAACTGGATGATGATGAGAAGGAAGATGTTCCTTGAGGATCTGGGACTGACAGAATCAGGACTTGAGAAGCTGGTTAAGGCAAGTTATCATCTCCTTGGACTTATGAGCTTCCCGACCTCGGAGAGGATGAGACCAGAGCATGGACCATCAAGATTGGCACCAAAGGCTCCGCAGGCAGCAGGTAAGATCCATACAGATTTTGAGCGAGGATTTATTAAAGGCTGAGGTTGTAAATTATCAGGATCTTCTGGACTGTGGTTCCTATGCAGGTGCCAGAGAGAAAGGTCTTGTAAGAATGGAAGGAAAAGGATTACGTAGTACAGGATGGCGATGTGATCTTATTCCGTTTCAATGTCTGATAAGTAATAGAAACAGAGGGATAGCATAAATGTCAATTCAGTTTCCGAATCTGGGAATAAACCTGGATTATGTGGGGAAATCCATTCAAATATTTGGATTTGAGATTACATTTTTTGGCCTTGTAATAGCTCTGGGAATGCTTCTGGGGAATGGGATTTGTGATTCTGGAAAAGCGAAGCGCTGCGGGGAATAAAGACGATTATCTGGAAATGATGATCATATCCCTGCTTCTGGGTGTGGTCGGATCCAGAATGCTTTATGTTTTATGTTCCTGGAATCTTTATAAGGGCAATATTATTGAGATCTTTAATGTGAGAAATGGCGGACTTACATTCTACGGCGGTCTGTTTGGAGGAATGCTGGGAGCAGCCATTTACTGCGGCGTGCGCAGACAATCTTTTTTATGCAGATGGCAGATACTGCCAGCATGGGAATCGTTATTGCGCAGATAATAGGAAGGTGGGGAGATTTCTTTAACAGGGAATCTTTCGGTGAGTATACCAACAGCATATTTGCAATGCAGCTCCCTTTATCTGCTGTGCGTTCCAGCGAAGTGACATCTGCAATGAGGGAAAACCTGGAGACATTAGGAGGAGTTTCCTATATTCAGGTACATCCTGTCTTTCTGTATGAAAGTGCCCGGTGTCTGCTTCTGTTCCTGCTTATGATGGAGGTATGGAAACGAAAGAAAAGATACCATGGGGATGTTTTCTCGGTATCTGGCAGGGTATAGTCTGGGGAGATTCTGTTTTTGAATATCTCAGGACAGATAAGCTGATGATTCCGGCACACCTGTTGGGATTTCCCAGCTGATATCTGCTGCCTTATTCCTGATCTGCATGCGTTGTAGTCATTGTCAGGACATCTATGGCAAAGAAGCGAGCTGCACTGCGAAAACGCAGGAGAGAGCAGGACTATGAAGCACAGGAAAGAGCTGCAAGAGAGGCTGAAGCAGAAGAGTACAGAGATAGGCTGCGCCTTGAACGTACATTTTCCAAAGGGGCTGGATATCCGGAAAATGAAACTATCCCAGATGCCGGGAAATGTTTGGGACAAAAGGAAGCCTTATTTGGGGAAAATAAAAGGGCATCGGAAGAAAATAACCCTACGGACAAAGACACTGCCTTTTCGGAAGAGTCTTCTATTTCAGAAAATTCCTGATCCCGAGGCTGGCAGCAGCCCGGAAGAAATGGAAGAATTTTTTAAGACAGAAGGTAAAGAAAACGAGAAAAATACAGAAGAATCTCTTTTTTTTTTACCGGTGAAGAAGCGGGCACTTCTGTACTGCATCCGCAGATTTCAAAGGAAGATGAATGGCTGTATAGCCAGCCGAGAAGATTTGCAAAGAAACCTGCCGATGAGCCGAAAATTGACAGGCTATTGTCCAACTATCAAAAAATAGTATTTTGGTGGGGGCAAAATAAAAAAGAACACCTCTTTAATGAGAAAATAACTCAAAAGAGGTGTTCTTTTGTTATGTTTATAAGGCATTTTTGTTACAGAATTATGTAAAAATAATTTATAAATTCCTACTTGTATTTTCAGGGCAAATAGGTTAGAATAAACGCATAAGTGGTAGGAAGTGGAGAAAAGTGGGAGGCAAATGGGGACGAAGTGGCAGAACTTCCATTTGCTTCCAATCGTCATGGAGATACGAGGGGGAGACTCACATTTCACGAGAAGTAGGTGAGTTTCTATGTTCATGGGCGAGTACAATCACACAATCGACGCGAAGGGGCGTCTGATCATCCCGGTTAAATTTCGGGAGCCTTTGGGAAATGAATTTGTTCTGACCAAGGGACTAGATGGTTGTCTTTTTATTTATCCTATGGATGAATGGGAAGCCTTTGAAGAGAAACTCCGTGCATTACCACTTACAAATAAAGACGCTAGAGCCTTTTCGCGCTTCTTTGTTGCAGGTGCAACAACATGTGAACTGGACAAGCAGGGGGGAGAATTCTTGTACCGCAGACGTTACGTGAGTTCGCTGGTCTGGAGAAAGATGTTATTCTGGCTGGAAACTTAAGCAGAGTAGAAGTCTGGAGCAAGGAGAAATGGAGCGAGAATTGCAATTATGACGATATGGACAGCATTGCTGAGAGACATGGAGAACATGGGAATCGTCATCTGAGCATAAAATAAGCGAGAAATCCAACAGGAGACGGAAATGGAATTTAAACACAAAATCTGTATTACTGGACGAGACCGTTGGCGGGCTGAATATTAAGCCGGATGGAATCTATGTGGATGGCACTTTGGGCGGCGCAGGACATGCCATTGAGGTATGCAGGAAACTTTCTGCCAAGGGGAGATTTATTGGTACAGATCAAGACCAGGATGCGATAATTGCTGCGAGTGAACGGCTGTCAGCCTTTAATCAGGTGACAATCATTCGCAGCAATTATTGTTACATGGTACAGGAGCTTGCCGCAAGGGGAATTCACAAGGTTGATGGTATTGTTCTGGATTTGGGAGTATCCTCCTATCAGCTGGACAATGAGGAACGTGGATTTACCTATCGGGTAGATGCACCTCTTGATATGCGCATGGATCAGAGACAGACGCAGACTGCCAGTGACATTGTTAACGGTTATGAGGAAAGAGAGCTGTATCGGATTATCCGCGATTACGGCGAAGATAAATTTGCGAAAAATATCGCGAAACATATAGTAGCAGCAAGACAGGTCAGAGCCCCATTATGACAACGGGCCAGCTTGACACAGATCATCCGGGAATCCATACCTATGAAGATACAGGCAGCAGGAGGACATCCGGCCAAACGTACTTTTCAGGCAATCCGTATTGAGCTTAACAGAGAGCTCGATGTGCTGCGGGATTCTCTGGATGGAATGATCGATATCCTTGATGATGGCGGAAGACTTTGCATTATCACTTTTCATTCTCTGGAAGACAGAATTGTGAAAAACAATTTTTCGAAAAAAATGAGAACCCGTGTACCTGTCCACCGGATTTTCCGGTATGTGTGTGCGGAAAGAAATCAAAGGGGAGAGTTATCACAAGGAAGCCAATTCTTCCAAGTGATGAAGAAATGGAAGAAAACCCGCGTTCTAAGAGTGCTAAGCTTAGAATTTTTGAAAAAAAAGTTTAAAAGAAGGGTAAAAAATGGCGGAAGACAGGCAGACATACGAATACGGTCAAGAAAAAAGACGTCCAGAAAACAAAAACCGGGAATGTGTATGTTGATGGAAACACTGTCCGAAAAGTCCAGGAAGTTCCCTGAGCGGAGAGAGTACCGTCAGCCAGAGCATTCTGTTCGTAAAAAGGAATAAGGCAAAACCAGAGCTGACACACCAGAGCAGCAGGTCGTCGGGGAACAAGCCGCTTAGTAAGGCAGCCAGGAGAAACCGTGCGAAAGCCAATAATATGAACCGTAATTTTGCCATATTTCTGGCTGCACTTGGTATCATTATTTGTTTTGCAGTATTAATTATCTGAAATTGAAAACAGAATGTACCAGTAAAGATGAGCCAGCTGGCCACTCTTGAATCCCAACTGGCAGAGCTGAAAGAAGACAACGATGCATATGAGAGCCAGGTGACTTCAAATGTTGACCTTGAAAGAATCCGGAAAATCGCCATCGGACGTCTGGGCATGAAATATCCAAGCAACCAGCAGACAGAAACCTATGCGACTGAAGGCGGCAGCTATGTAAGACAGTATCAGGATGTACCAGAAGTAATGGGGAATGAAGGCAGGTGTTTGATTGAGCAATACTGGGAAGAAAAACAAAAAGAAAAACCATAAAAAAAAATAAATCAAAGTATGAAAAAAAAGCTGTCAATACTATTGTTTGCGTATTGTTAGCTTTTAATGGTTTTATTGGGAGAATTACCTTATATTAATGCAACCAGTGGAAAAAATATAAAAAACAGGTGTTAAGTCAGGCACAGCAGAAATATGAGAGCCAGGTACTGCCGGCAAAAGAGGCGATATTTATGATAAGAACGGAAATATTCTCGCAACCAGCAATAAGGTTTATAATGTGATCCTAGACTGTAAAACTGTAAATTCAGATGAGGACTATGTAGAGCCAACAATACGTGCCTTAAATGAGGTGCTGGGGATTGATGAAGAAAAAAGTGCGTTCTCTTTTGGCCGATTCAAGAACCAGCCAGAGTCAGTATCAGGTACTGACAAAACAGCTGTCTATGGACAAAAAGAAAGAATTTGAAAAAAATATAAGGCAGAGGATGAAGATTCCGGTCTTACTAAAGCGCAGGCAAAGGAACGAGCCAATATCAAAGGTGTCTGGTTTGAAGAGGATTATCTGAGAAGCTACCCGTTTAATGAAGCAGCCTGCGATACAATTGGTTTTGCACTGGACAGAGATGTGGCAGATATCGGACTGGAAGGGTACTATAACAGCACACTGACAGGCGTAGACGGAAGACAGTATGGGTATATCAATGATGATTCAGATGTGGAGCAGACCATTATTGCTGCGGTGAATGGAAAAAGCATTCAGACCAGCATTGACATCGGTGCACAGCAGATTGTTGAAAATATGTTAATGGATTTAAAGAGGCAATGGGGGCCAAGAAATAGGTGTCATTGTTGAAAATCCGTCCACCGGTGAGATCATTGCCATGGATGGTGGTGACCGTTATGATCTGAATAATCCGAGAGATCTTTCCGCTGTATATACAGAAGATGAAATCAAAGCGATGAATGATGTGGAAACAGTGGAGGCTCTGAATGGTATGTGGAGTAATTTCTGCGTCACAGATGCCTATGAGCCGGGATCTGTTGTAAAGCCGATCGTCATGGCTTCTGCATTGGAAAAGGGTGCAAGATACAGGAAAACAGATACATTTGTATGCGATGGATCGCAGAACTTTTGGAGATACTTATGATCAAGTGTGCGGTTTATCCGAGCGCACATGGCACAGAGACACTGGGAGAGGTAATTGCAAACTCCTGTAATGATGCAATGATGCAGATTGGTGCCAAGATGGGAGCACTCAGTTTATCAAAGCACAGAGTCTGTTTAATTTCGGAACAAGGACAGGGATTGACCTGCCGAATGAAGGCGCAGGTATTATCCATACAAAGGACATGTATGAGACAGAGCTTGCATGTTCTGCATTTGGACAGGGATTTACCTGTACCATGATACAGGAAATCAATGCGATGAGTTCCGTTATCAATGGCGGATATTATTATCAGCCGCATCTTGTGACAAAGGTTCTTGACAGTAATGGTGGAACTATAAAAACAATCTCGCCGATTCTGATGAAGCAGACGATTTCTTCCAGGATTTCCAGTGATATCAGAAGCTATATGGCATTGAGTGTACAGCAGGGTACCAGCCGTCATTCCAAAGTGCAGGGTTACAGTTCAGGCGGTAAAACAGGTACAGCGGAGAAATACCCGCGAGGAAATGGTAAAAATATCTGGTTTCTTTTTATTGGATTTGCCCCGGTAGATGACCCGGCTGTGGTAATTTATGTAGTTGTAGATGAACCGAATGTAGAGGATCAGGCAAACAGTACTTATCCGCAGTATATTGCACAGGGAATCCTTTTCGGAGCTTCTTCCGTATCTGAATGTTCAGTGCCGGATGAATCTGAAGATGGAACAGTGCCGGAGACAGAATTGTGGGAAGGGTTTAAGGGACATTTAAAGAGTATCTTCCATATCGGACAGTGAATGACAGTGACGGTAATCTGGTGGATGCAGATGGCAATCTGATAGACTGGGATGGAAACCGGATTGATGAAAACGGATATCTGCTGGATGCCAATGGAGATCACATATTGGATGAGGAAGGCAATTATAAGATGTCTACAAATCTTGTCAGTGCTTCAGCCGGGGAAGTACGGATGCAGATTCTTCAGGAGATGCAGTATCCAATCCTGATGCACCTGCACCCTGGAGGATGATGAAGCTGAGACGACTGAGGATAATGACGAAGAGACAGACGGTATTACCAATGAAGAAGCAGGTCTGGAATAAAAAACGTATAGTTATAGCTCCGCAGAGAATGGTCATATATTGTTATGACAATCTCTGCGGAGCTTTTTTATGAAAAAAAAAAATATGACGTTTCACAAGAAAAAATATGGGTGGTATTCTCTGCTGTATGTTTTAATGATGACAGGCCTTATCGGAAGACTGGTATATCTTATGTGTTTCAGATCAGACTATTATTATAAGAAAGCAAAAGAACTTCATGAAAGAGAGAGAGAGAGATCAAAGCGGCCAGAGGAGAGATTCTGGATGCAAAAAAAGTTCTGGCATCAAAAGGACGGTATGTACAATCTCTGTGATCCACAGTCAGATTAAAAGAACCTGAAAAAGTAATCGCCCTGCTGTCTGAAAAAAAAACTGAAAATAGATGAGGCAGAAGTGAGAAAAAGAGTGGAGAAAAAATCTCTTCCATAGAAATAGTAAAGACAAATGTGGAAAAATCTACAGGTGATGAGATAAGAGAGTGCAGTCTGGCATGGGGTGAAAGTTGATGAGGATTATAAGCGTTACTATCCATGTGGAAGTCTGGCTTCAAAAGTCATTGGCTTTACGGGAGGTGATAATCAGGGAATTATCGGTCTGGAAGTGAAATATGAAGAAATCCTGAGGGGACAGCCGGGTAAAATCCTGACAACAACAGATGCCAGGGGTGTGGAAATTGATAAATTGGGTGAGACAAGGGAAAAACCGATAGAGGGGAAAAGCCTGATGATCAGCCTTGATGTAAATATTCAGGAATTTGCGCAGCAGTCAGCTTTGAAAGTAATGGAGAAAAAAGCAGGCAGAACGTGTATCTATCCTGCTGATGAATCCACAGAATGGCGAAATATATGCATGTGTCAATGTGCCGGAATTTGACCTGAATGATCCTTTTTTACCCTGACAGATGATCTGAATATGCAGTTAAATGAATCCGGGATAACAATACCGTCGGAAGATCACAATGAACAAAGTGAAGTGACAGCATCAGGAAAACAAATACAGAAAGAAAGCAGGAATTACTGAATCAGATGTGGAGAAATCCCTCGTTCGAATGATACTTATGAACCGGGCTCCACATTTAAAATCATCACCATGGCAGCCGGACTGAGGCTGGTGTTGTTTCACCTGGGACCGTTTTATTGTCCCGGATATAAAGTGGTGGAGGATCGCAGAATCCACTGTGCAAAAAGAACAGACATGGATCCCAGAATTTTTGTGGAAGGTGCACAGAATTCCTGTAACCCTGTGTTTATAGAGGTGGGGCTCGCCTGGGGGGGTAGAACGTTATTATAAGTATTTCAGACAGTTTGGACTTCTGGATAAAACCGGGACAGATCTTCCGGGAGAGGCAGGAACTATTATGCATCAGAAGAAAAATATGGGAGAAGTGGAACTGGCAACGGTTTCTTTTGGACAGTCTTTTCAGATTACGCCTGTTCAGCTGGCTGCAACAGTAAGTTCACTTATAAACGGAGGCAGACGGGTGACACCGCATTTTGGAGTCGCAGTGTTAAATCCTGACAGAACAGAGGGTGAGAAACTGATTTTTCCGGTAAAAAGGAAGGAATTGTCTCTGAAGAGACTTCGAAGGAAATAAGAGAAATTCTGAAACAGTAGTATCTCAGGGCTCGGAAAAAATGCAAAAAATTGAAGGATATGCCATCGGTGGAAAAACTGCCACTTCAGACACTGCCAAGTGCAAATCGTTATATTTCCTCTTTTTTGGGATTTGCACCTGCAGAAGATCCGCAGATACTGGGACTGTGTATTATTCATGATCCGAAAGGAATCTATTATGGAGGACAGTAGCTGCACCTGTGATACGTGGTATTTTTTTGAGAATATCCTGCCATATCTTGGAATTGAAAAAAGTGATGTTTCTGATTTTTCTGCAGAAGGCAATTAGGGAAATTCCGCAGGCAGGGTTGATAAATAAAAAAAAGCCTTATACTAAAGAAATCTGAAAGTAAAAAACTTTCAGGAAAAAAACGAAAGAATGAATGAGGTGTAAGATGGAATTTCAAGTTGTAATCCCTGTGCTGATTTCTTTGCAATCAGAGAGCAACACGTAACTTCGGAACGAAGTACAATGA
>VOFJ01000595.1_pt1 | contig 49421 bp, 103 predicted proteins | sample 5384081 | NCBI WGS metagenome assembly VOFJ01 (sample SAMN12384729, study PRJNA508395) | human gut metagenome | isolation source: healthy gut I | host: Homo sapiens
CTGATATGCTTCGTTCAGTTACGTATTGCCCTTTGTAGCTATGTTTGTATTGATTACGGTAACATTTGCATCCACCATTGACTGATTGGATTTCTTGGAAATGATTCCATAGTTAAATATTCCCGATTCGTCCCCGCTTTCACCATATGATATGACAAATGATCCAAGTGTAGATTTATTGGAATTGCCAAGCTTAATCGGCACAATGTTTTTCTTTGTATCCTCTGTAATATCCTTTTTCTTTATGGAAATAAGTGCAATATCAAACTTAGGACTTTTAGCAAGGAATTTACCTGAAACAACTTCACCATTTATGATAACGTCAACATTTTGTCCCTCATCAATAGACAGACCTTCAGACATAATTACAAATCTTGTAGCAGTTTCACCGATAATAAGCCCTGAAGACGGACGGACATTTTCAGTATCTTCCTCATCCTTATCCGAAAGAATCTGACCGAGAAGGTCTGACTCCTTTGGTGTGATATGCACAATGGATCTTGCCTATACTTTCAATGGTCTGTGGCATTTTTGGAAAATGCATCGTTGTTGTCAACATTTACAGTTTCATTTATTTCCTCAAGATTAATGGCCTGAACATCATCACTGTCCAGTGACAGCTCTGAATTACTTACCTCCACCATGTGATTAACCTTGCCCACAATAAACGGCACAATAAATACCGCTGCAACACCTGCTCCAATAAGTATTCCGAGAGCGATTAATTTCTTATTTTTTCTTCTTCGGCTTCTTTGGATTTATCTTTTTTCAGTGTATAAGCTAAACTTATCGTTTTTAATATTTTCATTCTGATTATTATCATTACTCATATCAGCCTCTTTTAGTAGCTTTTTCCGATTATGGTATCATAGATATATTTATCTATATAGTACCAAAAAAATATGTACATAATGTAATAATAACAACTTTATAAAAACAATAACAAGTAGTAAAATGTATTACTATATGTTATAAGATAGGCTATTTATGACCTGTCTGAATTAGACAAATACAGTCAAGGATGTGAAACATGAATAAAAGGTATTAAAAACTCTTGAATATCACAAGATTTTTTTAAATATGATAGCTTCTCTTGCGGACAGTGAACCCGGCAGAGAGCGAGTTTTTAAATCTTCATCCCCTTTCTTCAAAAGAAAAATAAAGCAGCTTCTCAAGCAGACAGACGATGCTGTAAACAGATTATTTCGAAAGGGCAAGCCGGACTTCACTCACGTTGTGGACGTAACGGATATGTTAAAAAGCGACTTAAGGCGGAAAGCAGTCTTAATGCAGCTGAATTATTTTGCCATTGCTGAATTACTCATATGTGCTGAAGATGCGGTTAAAGTACTATGAAGATTTATTTGAAGATTCATTAACTGCAATGTATTCTTCACTTGATCCTATTACTACTCTTTCAAGATCAATAAAAAAATGTATTATTTCCGAAGATCACATTGCAAGTAACGCAAGTCCTACCCTTGCACAGATTAGAAAATCTCAGGAAGAGACAAAGGACAGAATAACTACAGAATTAAACCGCATGTTATCATCTCCATCCGTAAGAGAATGCTTACAGGATGTTATTATTACAAGCCGTCAGGGAAGATACTGTCTCCCTGTTAAGGCAGAATACAAGCGTAGAATCACAGGTATGATTCATGACCGTTCTGCAACAGGATCTACATTATTTATCGAGCCTTCCATCGTTGTTAACCTCAATAACGAATTAAAGCAGCTTGAAATCGATGAAAAGAAAGAAATCGAGAAAATCTTAAAGAAGTTAAGCGAAGAAACTGCTGAATATACAGAAGTTATCTTCGAAGACTTCAAAGAACACTTTCTATCCTTGATTTTATTTACGCCAAGGCTTCATGGTGTAAGAACAATAAATGTTCCATGCCTGAAATCAACTTAGATAACTATGTGGACTTAAAAACTGCAAGACATCCATTAATTCCTGCAGACAAGGTAGTTCCTATCGATATTCACATAGGAAATGATTTCTCTACTCTTGTTATTACAGGTCCTAATACAGGTGGTAAAGACAGTTACTCTTAAAACAGTAGGTCTTCTCTGTCTCCTTGCATATTCAGGATTACTTATTCCTTCAGATGTTGGGTCTAAGGTTGCAGTATTTTAAGGAAATATTTGCGGATATCGGTGATGAACAGTCTATTGAGCAGAGCTTATCTACATTCTCAGCTCATATGACAAATATTTCCGGCATTTTAAAGCATTCAAATGAGAAGAGTCTTGTATTATTCGATGAGCTTGGTGCGGGAACTGATCCTACAGAAGGTGCTGCCCTTGCAACATCAATTCTCGATGATCTTTTAAAGAAGCACATTACTACTATTTCCACTACTCACTATAGCGAGCTTAAGATGTACGCCCTTACAACTCCGGGAGTTGTAAATGCAGGTTGTGAATTCAATATTGAAACACTCCAGCCTACATATAAGCTTCTTATCGGTGTTCCCGGTAAATCAAATGCATTTGCCATTTCCAAGAAACTTGGAATCAGTGACTACATTATTGATAATGCCCAGAAGAGACTTACTGACAATGAGGTTGCATTTGAGGACATTATTACTGACCTTGATGCGGCAAAACGTAAGGCTCAGTCAGAAGAAGCTGAAATCAAGGTATACAAGCAGGAAATTGAGCGCTTAAGAGAAGAAATCAAGCACGAGCGCCAGAAGACAAATGACTCAAAGAATAAGATTTTTACAGAATGCCAATGAGCAGGCTGCAAATATTCTTGCTGAAGCTAAGGCATTTGCTGATAAAGCAATTAAGGTCATGAATACATCAGGCGTCACTGTTAAGGAACTTGAAGAAGAAAGAAGTAAGCTTCGCGAAAAGACAAAGATGCGCCAGGAAAAATCTGTATCCAAAGGCTCCTGCAAAGAAGAAATCAACAGACAAGCCTGAAGACTATAAGCCTGGTCTCAGAGTTCTTGTTCACGACATGGACAGTTACGGAGAAATACTTACACCACCTGATAAGAAAAAATGAATGTACAGTTCTTATCGGTAACTTTAAGTTAAAAGCAGAACATAAGAAATCTTCAGATAGATAGAACTCCACAGCCTAAGGAAAAGAAAACAGAAACATCATCTTCATATGCTTCAAAAAAAATCCGTTCCAACAAGTCACGTTCCATTTCACCTGAAATCAATCTTCTTGGTATGACTGTGGATGAGGCCATCGGCGTACTTGATAAATATCTGGACGATGCCTACCTTGCGGGTGTTGCCCAGGTACGAATCGTACATGGTAAAGGGAACAGGTGCATTAAAGAAGGGAATTTCACAGTATTTATCAGGACTTCCATATGTCAGCAATTTCCGACTCGGAATCCACGGCGAAGGTGAAGACGGAGTTACGATAGTGACGTTCTAAGGCAACACCATAATGTGACAACAATAATGTCATACCGTATTGCTTTTTATGTCACATTAAAACAGCAAATCTCAATAGTAATAAGGCATAGAACAATATGACCTGTGCTTTATTACAGGCATAGAAAAGGACAACACATGCCACAGACACATAAAATTTTGATCGTAGATGATGATGAAAATATTGCTGAGCTTGTTTCTTTATATTTAAAAAGGAGCTTTCGATACGGAAATCGCATATGACGGTGAAGCTGCCCTTAAGGCAGTTGAAGAATATAAGCCTGACTTAATTGTGCTTGATATCATGCTTCCGGGGATAGACGGCTATGAGGTATGTCGTGAAGTCAGAAAGACTCTCAACACTCCTATAATTATGTTATCCGCTAAAAGGAGAAACATTTGATAAGGTGCTTGCATTAGAGCTTGGGCCTGACGACTACATGGTAAAGCCTCTTGAAACAAAGGAATTTATCGCAAGAGTTAAGGCACTCTTACGAAGAAGCGCAAACTTCAATGCAGATCAGAAAAAAAAAGAAAGAAAAACAGGTGTCATATCCGTCACTTATCGTAAATATGGACAACTACTCAGTTCGAGTACAACGGTGAATTTATGGATATGGCGCCAAAGGAAATAGAACTGCTCTATTTTCTTGCTTCATCTCCCTAATCAGGTATTCACAAGAGAACAGCTTTTTAGACAATATCTGGGGATATGAATATGCAGGCGAAACGAGAACCGTTGACGTTCATATCAAAAGAATACGAGGAAAAATAAAAGACACTGACAGCTGGTCTATACAGACCGTCTGGGGTATAGGCTACAAATTTGAAGTAAGGTAATTATATGAAACGTGATTCATTACCTAAAATTATATTTTTTATATGTGATACTTGTTGTAGCTTCCAGCATACTGATGATGTTTGTTGCCAACTCATTAAATTACAGAGCGGCATTTAAAAATACATCAGATTTGCTCTATAAACAGGCTGTAAATCTGTCAAACAGACACCGTGCGGATTTCTTCTCTGAAGATAAAACAGCCCAGCAAAAGACAATTGAAGTATTAAACAGTGTTGCATATTCGGAAGATATCCGTATATTCCTTGTTGCCACAGACGGAACCATTGTCTATGACAGTGAATATGCCGGTTCCAGTGGTTATGCCAATGGCGATGCCAGTGCCGATGCAGTTGCCGGTGCCGATAGCATCGGCAATACTACCAACAGTACGGCAAAGTATAAAATCAGTAACTTCGACTCCGTGCTTATGGCAAAAGAGCATGTCTGGTCAGGTGATTTCTACGGAATATTTGATGAGAATTACATGAGTGTATTTGCTCCCGTTGCAAATGATTTCAATACCAACGGATACATAGTATTGAATATTCCTACTCACAACATTTCCGAATCAACAAAGGGATATCTCATTATTGATATGATGATAATCATATTGATAGGTATAGGAATATCAATTCTCTTCTTCCTGTATTTCGTCATATATATAAACCGCCCTCTTACGTATATTGCGAGAGCCGTTGAAACATATAACAAAGGTCGTTTCGATGTACAGTTTGAGCGAAATAACGGAGGAAGTATCGGTGAGCTAGAACTTGCACTCTTCGACATGGCAAATAAAATTAAGGATTCAGAGGAATATCAGAAGGCATTCCTGTCAAATATTTCCCATGACTTCCGCTCTCCTCTCACATCCATTATCGGATATTTAGAGGCCATATCAGATGGAACAATTCAAAGGAAAGCATGGACAAATATATCAATATCGTTTTATTTGAAGCCAACCGATTAAAGGAACTTACAAACGATATTCTTATACTTGGTGAGCTGGATGCCAATACAATAAGACTGGAGAAAAGCACATTTGACATAAATGATGTTATCAGACACGTCATCGAGACATTTGACGGTGTATGCTCAAAAAGAAATATTCACTTTGAGCTTAGCTTTGACTCTGTTTCAACATACATTTATGCTGATGAAATCAAATATCAGCAGGTAATATACAATCTTGTGGACAATGCCATAAAGTTCAGCCCGGACAACTCTTCCATAGAAATTAAGGTTGAGGTTCTGGATGAAAAGAAAAGGCTAAGAAAGCATATATTACTGTAAGAGATCACGGTGCCGGTATCAGTGAAAAAGACATTGATAAAATATGGAACCGTTTCTATAAGTCAGATGAAAGCCGCGGACGCAACAAGAAAAGCTCCGGACTTGGCCTCTCTATTGTGAAGGGTATTATAAAGGCACACAATGAAACTATAGATATAGAAAGTGTATATGGCGAAGAAACAGCATTTACATTTACTGCTACTTTAAGTGATGAAGTGGTTGAAAAAAATAAATAAAGAATAAAAAGGCCTGTATATCGTGTGGTATACAGGTCTTTTTAAATACTTATTTCACAGAACATTCAACCATTTATGATAATTCATAACCATGCCCTGTTTTTACATTTCCCGGCTTACTTATCCCATTTTAATCTATGCAGTTCGCCATATTCCTCAAGAGACTTAAACTGATTCTGTCTCATGGCTTCGTAGGCAATAATCGCTACCGAATTACTTAAGTTAAGGGATCTGTATTCCTCTCTCATTGGAATTCTGATACATTTATCCTCATTCTCAACTAAAATCTCTTCCGGAATTCCTGCGCTTTCCTTGCCGAACATTATATAATCCCCCGGCTTAAATTCCGCATCTGCATATGTCTTATGAGCTTTAGTTGTCGCATAATATGTACGGCCTATTGAATCTGGATTCTTTGCAAGGAAATCTTTATAGTCATCATATAAATACCATTCAAGATCCTTCCAGTAATCCATTCCTGCACGCTTTAAATTCTTATCATTTATAATAAATCCCAAAGGCTCTATCAGGTGCAGTCTTAATCCGCTTGCCACACATGTTCGTCCTATATTTCCTGTATTGGCGGGTATCTCAGGCTCGAGAAGTACTATGTTAAACATTCTTTAAAAAACTCCTCTATTCTTCTTATTCCTTCTTTTAAGTTGTCAATTGAATAAGCATAAGAAATTCTTATGAATCCTTCTCCACTTCTACCAAATGCATTACCCGGAACTACAGCAAGCTTCTGTGACTCAAGTAACTTTGTGGCAAATTCCTCACTTGTCATTCCTGTCTTCTTAATTGAAGGGAATACGTAAAATGCACCGCCCGGTTCAAAGCAGTCAAGACCAAGTCTTTCTAATTCACTAAGTAAGAAACGTCTTCTCTGGTTATACTGCTTAACCATGTTTTCTACTTCTTCATCTGAGTTCTTAACGGCCTCGATTGCACCATACTGGCTTAATGTAGGCGCACACATGATTGCATACTGGTGAAGCTTTGTCATCTGCTCGATAATCTCAGCAGGTCCACAGGCATATCCTAAACGCCATCCTGTCATGGCAAATGCCTTTGAGAAACCATTTATTAAAATAGTTCTCTCCTTCATACCCGGATATGATGCAATACTTACATGCTTTCCTGTATATAAGCTCAGCATAGATTTCATCGGACATTACTATAAGGTCATGCTTGATAATAATAGGAATGATTGCCTCTAAATCCTTAGCTTCCATAATTGCACCTGTAGGGTTATTAGGGAATGGCAATATAAGCACCTTTGTCTTTGGTGTAATTGCAGCTTCAAGTTCCTCAGGTGTAAGACGGAATTCATTTTCCGCCTTTAAATCTATAATTACAGGCTTTCCACCTGCCATAATTGTACATGGTTCATATGATACGTAAGCAGGCTGTGGAATGATAACTTCATCGCCCGGATCAAGTACACAACGGAGTCCCATATCAATGGCCTCACTACCACCGACTGTAATTAATATTTCATTTTTAGGATTGTATGAAACATTATATTTACGCTCTACGTACTTGCATATTTCCTGTCTTAAAAAACAGGGAGACCTGCATTAGATGTGTAGAATGTCTTTCCCTGCTCTAATGAGTATATTGCCTGAGTTCTTATGTTCATTGGTGTCTCGAAGTCAGGTTCACCAACACCGAGAGATATTGCATCAGGCATGTCATTTACAACATCAAAGAACTTTCTGATACCAGAAGGCTCAAGATTTTTAATTTGTTGTGATACATATTCTTTCATGGCAAAAAATGTTAACCCTTTCATCTAATTTTTTCTCATCAAAGATCACGCCGTGATCCTTGTATCTACGGAGTACAAAATGTGTTGCTGTACTAAGCACACCCTCAATAGTTGAAAGGTTGTTTCGCACGAATTCTGCAACTAGTCTCATGCTTCGTCCTTCAATAATTACAGTGAAGTCAAATCCACCTGACATAAGGTAAATTGAGCTAACCTGTGGGAACTGCTCAATTCTCTTGGCAATGCTGTCGAAACCGAGTCCCTTTGTAGGTGTAACCTTAACTTCGATAAGAGCTGTTACCTTATCTACAGATGTCTTATCCCAGTCGATAAGTGTTAAGTATCCGCAAATGATACCTTCCTGTTCCATGGCAGCTACTTCATTTACAACATCAACCTCATCAGCTCCAAGTCTGATTGCAAGCTCCTTTTGAGAGATTCGCGCGTCCTGCTCCAGTGTATATCTAATATTTCTTTTCTCAATTCCATAGTATAAACTCCATTAAATCACATATATTTCATCCATGTCAGGACGGTTCATATTGCTTCTTGTATCAACACCCAGGATAATTTTACTCTTTTCTTTCGTTAAAGCACCTATCTGAGCTGCATTTATCCCCAATTCCTTAAGCTTATTAACAATCTCATCGGGATTATCCGTTAAGATTATTCCAGAGCCTAAGGAATGCATGTTGTAAATGTCTCGCTTAAGCAATTCGCTTAATTCAACAACTGACTGCTTCACAGGAATTGCTTTTATAGTCCACTTCAAATCCACAATTTGACATTTCCGCCAGCTTCCAGAGTGCACCATTTATGCCACACTCTGATGAATTGATTATAAGTCTGCTGTTATCAATCACATCTTTGCTGAGATTAATAAGCATGGCGCCGTAGTCGTAATCCATGTCTGATATGTACTCATTGCTAAATCTCTTTTTTACAGCTTTCCATAACAGTTTCATCATTTAATGTTGCCTTTGTGTAGGAAATACCGACCTCACCAAATGCCACGATGGAGAGTATTCCATCAGCGCTATTCTTATCACATGCATTTCCATCCGCTGCACCTGCAGATGTATGCTGCTCTGATGATTTCTTGCTTTTCAGTGAAATTTTCTTCACAGCTTCTTTTACATCCGCTGCATCCGTTAAAAATGCTTCCACATTCATGATTGGACTTTTAACACAGCTCCATACATTTACCATGCACTGGGCGATTTTTACATTTGCAAGCGTAAGACAGTCGTTTAATGATAGTATAATCGATTTTAAATCATTTTCAGTATAATGCTCAGGAATTATTATATTTACTTTTTGTAAATCTGACCTTCCGCTGCCCTTATTCGCAGGTTATTTACCGCCTCAATAAGAGCAAATACACAGAAATAGAAACCGTCAGATGAGCTTTTTCAATATTGGTGTCAGAAGCAGATACATTCTTTTCAACATCCCTATATAAGGTTGCAGATGATGAAATGCTTATGTTACCTATACTTTCATCGCACTTATTCTTCTTGCTGATATTTTTTTCAACGGCTCTCTTATAAATATTGTCCTGTAAAATACCTTCTCTCATACTCTTTTGTCCTTAATCGCAAAACCGTTAATCATTAAACCTGACTTCAGTATGCATAATATTTCTCATCACGCTTTAAATGCGTTTATCTTTTGACTTGCAGATATCTGCCATAAAGCACTGGCCACATTGGTGATCTTGCAGTGCATATTTCCCTGCCAAATGTTATAAGCTGGTAGTTCAGTCTGCCCCAGTGCTCCTTTTGGAAGCTTTTTTTTATATAAATCAAATTCTATCTTTACGGGATCTCTTTCCTTTGTAAGCCCAAGGCGCCCCGTAATTCGCTTAACATGGGTATCAACTACGATTCCCGGCACGTTGTAAATGTGAGTCAGAATAACATTTGCAGTTTTTCTGCCTACACCCGGAAGCTTTTGTTAAGTCGTCAATGTTGTCAGGAACCTTACCACCGTGTTCAGTCATAATCATCATTGCCGCTTCTTTGATATGAGCTGCCTTGGCTCTGAAAAATCCCGTAGGCTTAACCATATGCTCAAGCTCTTCTATGTCCGCATTGGCAAAATCGCTTACATTTTTTGTATCTGGCAAATAAATCCTTTGTTACGATATTTACTCTTTCATCAGTACACTGGGCTGAAAGCATTGTGGCAACAAAAGTTCAGATCTGAGGTGTAGTCGAGAGAACATATAATTTCCAGGCCATACCGGTCGTCCAGTCTCTGTAAAATTTCCTTTGTTCTTTCTGATACTCTCACTTAAATCACCTCGCTTCTTGGTTATTATTTATTCTTCACACAACTTTACACAATAGGGATACAGCTACTTAGCTATATCATACCCAACGCCAATCTCTATTATATAATTGCTCTTCGTCTATATTTATTCCTCGTCCTCAAGTTTTCTTCAGGATGAAGTTCAAATATATTTCTCATATAAATCGGTCTGTTTTTTTCTCGTTCTAATGAGTTTCTGCTGATGCCTCCATTTTTCAACATTTCCATGGTGACCTGAACGGAGCACGTCAGGAACTTTCTTTTCCTAAGAATTCCTCAGGTCTTGTGTACTGAGGATATTCAAGGAGTCCGTCTGAAAATGTATCCGTAAATGCAGATTCGCTGTTACCAAGCACTCCCGGAACAAGTCTTGAAACTGCATCCATAACGATTACAGAGGCAATCTCGCCACCTGTAAGCACGTAATCACCTATGGATACGTAGTCAGTAACGATAGTCTCAAGTACTCTTTCGTCAATTCCTTCATAATGACCACATAAAATTATAAGGTCATCTTCCCTGGCAAAATCCGCTGCCTTTTTCTGGTTAAATACTGACCCCTGTGGTGTCATATATACAACTCTCGGCTTCTTCTCACTTTTTATAAGAGAAAGTGTGTGAAGATATGCGTCATATACGCATGCTTCTTCTAGGCTTAATTACAAGGCCTGCACCACCACCATATGGATAATCATCCACCTTCATATGCTTATTATCTGAAAAGTCTCTTATATCAATGGAAGTCAGAGAAATTAATTCATTGTCAATAGCTCTTCCTGTGATACTGGCATTGAGTGAATTCTCAACAATCTCAGGAAATAAGCTAAGTACATAGTAGTTCATAGCAATCCTTTATTCTATATTTTCTATTCCCGCATCATCACAGAGTGATTTCCAAACCTGATCGATGGCTTCTTTTTTAAGACTTGATGTAAGGATTAATTTATCCTCAGCCTTCATACCAAGCTCTTTTCTAATGATATTTACATTTTTAACGCGCTCATTTTTCTTAAGCTTATCAGCCTTTGTGGCAATGATTACAGGTCTGAAGCCAACTGATAATACCCAGTCATACATTAACTTGTCATTTGCTGATGGAGCGTGTCTGCTGTCTACCAGTAAATAAACAGCCTTTAACTGAGTTGATGTACAGAGATATTTCTCTATCATCTTTCCCCATTTTTCCTTAACCTTTACGCTTACATTTTGCATATCCGTAACCCGGGAGGTCAACAAGATAAATTGCATCATTTACATTGTAGTAGTTAATAGTCTGAGTCTTACCAGGCTTTTCTGATGTTCTTGCATAGGACTTTCTGTTCATTAAGGCATTGATAATTGAACTCTTACCTACATTTGATTTTCCGGCAAATGCAATTTCAGGAAACTCCATTTCAGGAATTTCACTTGTAATACCTATTACCGTATCAAGATTACTTTTTTTTATCTTCATTTATTAAAAGCTCTCCTGTGGAACCGCTATGGGTTATTTTTCATTTTAATTTTACTTTTCATATTATTAAATAATACCACATACTTGAATGTGCTTGATACTTATTTTCATTATTATATAATTGAAAGCATGAAGAATAAGATTTTAAATATATTAATAAATAACGAAAAATGAATATGTATCCGGCGAAAGTATTGCCAAGTGAATTAAATGTCAGCCGTGTAAGTATTTCCAAAAATATTAAGACATTGCGAAATGACGGCTATGTTATTTTATCCAGGCAGAACAAAGGGATACATGCTTATAAATGAAAAATGATTATCTCTCTGACCAGTATATTAAGGACAATGCCAGTCCTTTTTATAAAGACATTACTGTTGTTGAAAGTACATCTTCAACAAATGATGATCTTAAACAGCAGGCAGGCACTCTTCCTGAGGGCCATGTTCTTATAAGCAATAACCAACTCGGCGGTAAGGGACGAAACGGCAGATCTTTTTACTGTGAAAAGAATAAGGGCGTGTATATGTCCATTTTCTTACGTCCGGAAATTGCCCTTGATAACTCACTTCTTATTACTGCCTGCGCAGGTGTCAGCGTTGTTGAGGCCATTCAGGAAGTTTATGGCATTGAAACAGGTATCAAGTGGGTAAATGATATTTTCTATAAGAATAAAAAGCTCTCAGGTATTCTCTGTGAAGGCAGGCATCGAGCTACAGTCCATGAGTCTTGAATATATGGTTGTCGGTATCGGTATTAATGTACACCATATTAATAACAGCGAATTTATGGACGATATTGCATCAAGTATTGAGGATTTTACAGATACTTACAAACATAGAAATGATTTGATTGTTTCAGTACTTAATCATTTTTTATGAGAATTATAAGAATATCGAAAGCCCTGAACTGATTAAAAAATATAAAAAGCATTCTATAGTGCTTCATAAGGATATTACTGTATATGAAAAGGGCAATTCATATAATGCATATGTGGAAGACATTGACCATTTAGGCAGACTTGTGATTAAGAAAGAGGATGGCAATGGTTGCTACTATTGCGAGTAATGAGATTAGTGTAAGACTATAAAAAAAAAAGTGTGAGACATAAATCTGATATGTTTCACACTTTTATTTTTTATTTATATATTTATCCACTTAAACTTAATGATATTCACAGAACTATATCCATAGAATTTCATATTAACAGTTCAAGTGATTTTTCTGTCCTTAGTCCAGACTTTCACACAACGCATATGCACAGCTGTACTCTGTCTCATGAGAGATTGAAATGTGTATTTTATATCCTTCAAGAGTACAGTATGGCTTTCCGTTTTCGTCATTTAATATTTCAATATCTTTAACAAGCTTTGGTACGTCTAAGGCTTTTACGACTGCCTCCTTGGCTGAAAATCTTCCTGCAAGGAATTCTATTTTTCTCTTCTCACTTGTGAAGTCTGAATATATGGCATATTCATTTTTCTGTGAGAAGCCTCTTAGCCAGCTTTTTTCATAATTATCCTTAAATCTGCTGATCTGGCAGATGTCACAACCAATACCTATTATCATAATTGAATTCCTTAAAATCTATCACCCAACGGCACACATGATTTCGCCACAGGCAGCTACCTTGCCGTCTACGCTTGCTTCTACGTCAGCAAAGCAGATTCCGGCTCTTTCCTTAGTAAAAGGTTACCTTAAGCATAAGTGTATCACCAGGAACTACTTGCTTCTTGAAACGCATTTTATTAATACCTGCAAAGTAACCTATTTTACCCTTGTTTTCTTCCTTAGACAACAGGAGAACGCAACCTGTCTGAGCAAGCGCCTCAACAATAAGAACTCCTGGCATTACATGCTTCTGTGGAAAATGTCCCATGAAGAACATTTCATTAGCACTTACGCTCTTTGTTCCGATTATACATGTTCCATCTTCACTTATGCTTTCGATTCTATCAACAAGGAGCATAGGATAACGATGTGGAATTATTTCCTGAATCTGATTTGAATTATATAACATTTAATCCTCTACTTTCTTGAAAATCAATGATGCATTGTGACCGCCAAAGCCCAATGAGTTTTTCATTACATAGTTAAGTTCTTTTTTTAACCGGTGTATTGGCTACGATGTTAAGGTCGCAGTTTTCATCCGGATTCTGATAGTTGATTGTAGGTGGAACAAAGCTGTTCTCGATTGCCTTTACACAGATGATTGACTCAATTGCACCACTGGCACCGAGTAAATGTCCTGTATTACCCTTTGTACTTGACATTAAAAGGTTGTAAGCATGGTCACCAAATGCACTCTTAACAGCGCTTGTCTCTGTCTTGTCATTAAGTGGTGTACTGGTACCGTGAGCGTTGATGTAATTAATGCTTTCAGGCTCGATTGATGCATCCTTTAAAGCATTTACCATTGCTCTTGCACCACCTTCTCCGCCTTCCATTGGAGCTGTAATGTGGAATGCATCACAAGTTGCACCGTAACCTACGATTTCAGCATAGATCTTTGCGCCTCTTTTTTCTTGGCATGCTCATACTCTTCAAGTACAAAGTGCACCTGCGCCCTCACCCATAACGAAACCTGATCTGTCCTTGTCAAACGGGATACTTGCGCGGTTCTTGTCATCTCCAACGTGAAGAGCCTTCATTGACTGGAAACCTGCAACTGATAATGGTGTTACCGCTGCCTCACAGCCACCCTGTCATCATAATATCTTCATATCCGTCACGAATCTTATGGAATGCCTCACCGATTGCATTTGTTGCCGCTGCACAAGCAGTAACAACACTTGAGCAGTGACCCTGAGCCTGAAGATCAATAGCAACATTTCCCGCTGCCATATTTGCAATTGACATTGGAATAAAGAATGGAGAAACACGGCCCGGTCCCTGAGCCTGTAACTTATCCTCAGTTACTTCGATAGTTCCGATACCACCGATACCTGTTGCAAATATTACACCGAATCTTGTCTTATCGATTGCATCAATATCAATCTTAGAATCTTCAAATGCCTGCTTTGCAGCTATTCTTGCGTATACTGTAAATAAGTCGTTAAACTTAACACTTCTCTTGTCAAAGTACTGCTCAACATCAAGACCCTTAACTTCACCGGCTAATTTAACCTTGAAATCTGATGTGTCAAATTTTGTAATTTTATCTATACCGCATTTGCAGTTTTCAATTGATTCCCAAAGAGTCGGAACATCGTTTCCGATAGGTGATAATGCCCCTAATCCTGTTATAACAACTCTTCTCTTCATTTCCGCTCCTTACATTACCATTCCGCCGTCTACATTTATAACCTGTCCTGTAATGTAGCGACTGTTTTCACCTGATAAGAATAAAACTAAGTTTGCAATGTCTTCCGGCTTGCCAAGTTCCTTCATAGGAATATTGTTTAAAAATAGCCTCTTTAACGCTGTCTGAAAGTACATCAGTCATTTCTGTCTGAATAAATCCCGGTGCAATTGCGTTACATCTTACATTTTTATGGGCGCCTTCCTTGGCGATTGTCTTTGTAAGTGCAATAACACCTGCCCTTACTTGCTGCGTAGTTTGCCTGGCCGATATTTCCAATCTCGCCGATAACACTTGCCATATTTATGATAGAACCGCTCTTTTTGCTTAAGCATTGGCTTTAATACAGCCTTGCTTACGTTGAAGCAGCCCTTTAAGTTAATATCGATTACCTTTTCAAGAAAGTCCTCTTCACTCATTCTGAGAATGAGGTTGTCCTTTGTAATTCCTGAATTGTTTACAACAACGTCAATGCTTTCATATTTCTCTGATACAGCCTTGATCATGTCATTTACTGCAGCACTGTCACTTACGTCAGCCTTGAAAATCATGCTGTCGCTTCCGTTCTTTTGTGCATTCAGCAAGAACTTCATTTGCCCTGTCTTCACTGCCGCAATAATTAATTACAACATTGTACTCATGTGATAATGCTATTGCGATTGCACGGCCGATTCCTCTTGAACCACCTGTTACGATTGCTGTTTTTCTCATAAACCAAGTCCTTCCAACATTTTCTTATAATCTTCAACTGTATCAACGCTGTAAATCTTTACACTTTTGTCTGTCTTCTTTACGAAACCTGATAATACCTTTCCAGGACCAACCTCGATAAATGTATCAACACCCTGTGAAATCATATATTCGATTGACTGAGAAAATCTTACGCTGCTCTTAATCTGCTTTTTGTAAGAATGTCGATGATATCCTCATCAGACTCAGCTCCTGTATAGTTGTAAACAACAGGAATTTCAGGCTTGTTAAATGTATATTTTTTAAGTTCCTTATTGAGCTTAACTGATGCTTCTTCAAGAAGTGATGTGTGGAATGCTCCGCTTACCTGAAGAGGAATAACTCTTCTTGCATTTCTTTCAAGGAGCTTTTTTCTGCAGCCTTTTCACAGGCTGCTTTCTCACCGCTTATTACTATCTGTCCTGGACAGTTATAATTGGCAACTTCTACAACACCCAGGGACTTAACCTCTTCAAGTACTTCTTTGATTGTAGTTTCATCAGATCCTAAAACAGCCGCCATCATAACTTCCTTACCTGTGAAGGCGTTGTCCATGATTTTTCCACGCTCTCTTACAATCTGAATGGCATCATTTACATTGATTGCACCTGCATATGTAAGTGCAGAATATTCACCAAGACTAAGTCCTGCAACATAATCTGCCTTTATGCCGTTCGCTTCTTAAGTAATGCAGAAATGGCTATTGATGTTGTTAAAATGCAGCTCTGTGCAAATGCTGTATTGTCCAGCATTTCCTTAGGCCCTTCAAAGCAGAGATTCTGTAAGCTGAAATCTACATTTGCATTGTCATATACTTCTCTGCACTCCTCATATTCTTCATAGAAATCCTTGCCCCATGCCCACGTACTGAGCACCCTGTCCGGCAAATAGAATAGCAGTCTTCATTATTATCTCCTTATCACTTCGTTTGCTGAGCACATCAATTTATGCACATATATACTTAGGAATTAACATGCTCATTTAATCTAATGAGTCATTTAATTCTTTCATCAGCTCATCTATTAATTCTTTTTTACGCTTACCTTTTTTATTAACTCTGTAAGCATTTTCACCTGCAAATACCAGTCCGTTTTCCACATCGCCCTTTGCAGCAATGATTAACGCCTCACTTATACAGTAAATGGTGTGCGACGGATTACACGGTATCATGCAGTTATAACAATGAGATATTTTCGCATCAACATTTGGATCGATTGTTTTTGTAAATTTATTTCGAAGTGCCCTGCCCGGAAATCCCGTCGGTGAATCTACTATTACGATATCTTCCTCTTTTGCAGTTAATAATCGCATCTTTAAAATTCATCACTTGCATCGCACTCGTGAGTAGCAATGAAACGTGTACCCATCTGTACTCCGTCAGCTCCAAGATTTAGAAATCTCGCGATATCGATTCCGTAAATACTCCACCTGCAACAAATACAGGTATTTCTTTGCCATATTTCTCCTCATAAGGAACCTTGGCTACAAGTACTCCTTGTAAAATATCTTCTATATTTTTCACAGGTATCATTTAACACATCGTCCTTCTTAAATCTAAGTGACCACCTGCCTTGCTTCCTTCAATAACTATAAAATCAGGACACACTTCATAGTGCTTATCCCAGTATTTAGCTATTACGTTAAATGCCTTGGCACTGGAAACTATCGGGGGGCAAAAGTACATTTTCATTGTCCACAAGTGACGGTAATTTCAGCGGTAAACCCGCACCGGATATGATGGCATCAACATTTTCTGCACATGCGACTCTTACATAATCATCGTAGTCCTCGCTGGCACACATGATATTTACACCAAGCAATCCATTTCCCTCAGAAATTAATCTTGCGTTATGTATTTCCTCCGCAAAAGCATTTAAGTTGCACTGTAATGTATTTGTTTTGAAATCTTCCTTGTAACATCCCGGTTGAGCGGCACTGATTACTCCCATACCGCCCTCTCATTACACTTCCGGCAAGATTAGACAGAGAAATTCCGATTCCCATACCACCCTGGATAATTGGAATTGATAATTTTCTGTTTCTGATTTTTATTTCTTTTAGCATTATATCTCTCTAATTTTTTCTTTCTAATTCACTCAATACTACTTTGGAACCTGTTACGATTTCTTCGAATATTTGTGGCAAAGGCTTTATTTCTTTACAAAGTCCGGCAAAATCTGGCCCATCATAACTGAACCGTCCTGCATATCGCCTTCCTTAACGGCTCTGCGGAGTGCTCCGATTGTGAGCTTTTTTCGCGTTCTGCCTGGCTTTCTTCCTGCTGTTCGAGTTTCATATACTCACGGCTTAATCTGTTCTTAAGCACTCGTACCGGTGAACCTGCTGTTCTTCCTGTAACAACAGTATCCATGTCCTTAGCCTTGATTACGGCATTTTTTATAATTCTCATGAATTGGACATTCATCTGTTGCAAGGAGTACTGTTCCAAGCTGAACACCCTCTGCACCGAGACAGAGTGCTGCATCAAATCCTCTGCTGTCAGCAATACCACCCGCTGCAATTACAGGAATCTCAACTGCATCCACAACCTGTGGAACAAGTACCATAGTTGTCTGCTCACCTACATGTCCGCCAGCTTCACCGCCTTCAACGATTACCGCATCAGCACCTACTCGCTCCATTCTTCTTGCGAGGGCAACACTTTGCAACTACAGGAATTACCTTAGCTCCGCTTTCCTTTAACATTTCCATGTAAATTCCCGGATTGCCGGCACCTGTTGTTACCAATGCTACTTTTTCCTCAGCAATTACCTTCATAATTTCTTCTGTATGAGGGTTCATGAGCATAACATTTACACCAAAGGGCTTATCTGTTAATTCTTTGCATTTATGAATGGCCTTTCTTGTTTCTTCCGCATTCATTGCGCCTGTACCGATAATTCCGATAGCACCTGCGTTAGATACGTCTGCTGCAAATTCTGCTGTGGCTACATGTGCCATTGCCCCTTGAAAAATAGGATATTTAACGTCAAATAATTTATTGATCATCTGTAAATGTGCCTTTCTCATTTTCACTATTTAAAACTGGTAAAAGGTAGGAGCTGTAGGTAAAGCCTCCGCCAAATCCTACCAGGATAACTTTGTCATTTTCCTTTATTACCCCCTGTGCCTTCGCTTCGCTGAGTGCGATTCCGATACTTGCTGAGGATGTATGTTGCCGTATTTGTCAAGATTTACAAATACCTTCTCCATTGGAAGGTTCATGCTTCTTGCCACATGCTTAATAATTCTTATATTTGCCTGATGAGGTATGATGCAGTCGATATCATCTATAGTAAGATTCGACTCTTTAAGTACCTCAACAATGGCCTCTTCCATAACTCTGATGGCAAATCTGAATACGTCATTGCCCTGCATTGTCATGTAGTTGTTCACTGCCCGGTTGGAAGTCATTAATGGTGTAAGTCCGTTGTTCTTACATGTTAAAACGTTCTTGTTGTCTCCCATGCTGTTGCTGTACATAAATGTTTCTTTTTCACATTCTTCGTATCTGAGCACTGCAGCACCTGCACCGTCACCAAATAAAATACATGTGCTTCTGTCAGCGAAATCAAGTATTTTACTGTTTGTTTCAGCACCTACAACAAGGACTGTTTTTAAATCTTCAAGAAGTGATGAACCTACCTGTAAGGCTGAAATAAAAGCCGTTACATGCCGCATTCATGTCAAATGCCATTATTTTCTGATCATTGAGTCCCAACATTTCCTGAATAAGGCATGCTGTTGATGGCATTGCATTGTCAGGCGTCATTGTTGCAACAATAATTGCCTCAATCTCAGTTTTATCTATGCCTGCATCCATAATTGCATTAAGTGCAGCTTCATATCTAATTCACTTGTATTTTTTGTTTTTCACTAAAATATCTTGTTTTTAATACCTGTTCGTGTTGTTATCCATTCATCATTTGTATCCACAATTTCAGACAACATATCGTTTGTTACACAGGTTTCTGCCGGCTTATGTCCGACACCGATGATTCTTATGTTTTTCATACGAATTTACCTACTTTGCGATATTTGTTATATCTTTTTATCAAGCAGCTCATCCATTTCTGTATTTTTAAGAGCCTTAAGTTCCTTTATAAGGTACTCGTCAAGTTCTCTGACTGCGTCCTCATGCTCAACCTGGATTCCGCCATCCGGTTCCTCAATAATCTTGTCTATGATTTCTTTTTCGTAGAGATCAAATGAAGTTAATCCCATAACCTCACTGGCTTCCTTTGCCTTTGAAGCATCCTTCCAGAGTATGCTGGCAAATCCTTCAGGTGAAAGAATTGAGTAGATTGCATTTTCAAACATAACAATTCTGTCTGCCACTGAAAGTGCAAGTGCTCCACCACTTCCGCCTTCTGAGATTACAACTGCGATTACAGGCACCTTAAGATCTGAAAATGTGTAGAGACATTCAGCAATTGCATTTGCCTGTCCTCTCTCCTCAGCTCCCTTTCCCGGATACGCACCTGCAGTATCAACAAATGTAATAACCGGTCTGTTAAACTTCTCAGCCTGCTTTGCAAGTCTTAAAGCCTTTCTGTATCCTTCAGGATTAACCATTCCGAAGTTTTTCTCTAGGTTTTTCTTCAAGTGTCTTTCCCTTTGACTCGGCAATTACTGTTACAGGAATACCGTGAAATGAAGCGATACCGCCGATAATTTTGCCTTGTCATCTCCGAAATATCTGTCACCTGATAATTCATAGAAATCAGTAAATAATTCCTTTATAAAATCCTGCGCCTTAGGACGTGTAGTCTGTCTTGCAAGACCAACTCTCTCCCCAAGCGGAAAGCTTTGATTTGTTCATGCTCATGTCCATATTAGTTAACTCCATGTAATCTGATTAAATCACCAAGTGTCTTTTTCATTTTCTTTCGTTCCACAATCATGTCCACAAAGCCCTTTTCCTTAACAAATTCTGCTCTCTGGAATTCCTTAGGAAGTTCTTCATTTATTGTCTTTTCAATAACTCGTCTTCCTGCAAATCCAATAAGTGCTCTCGGCTCTGAAATAATTATGTCTCCAAGCATTGCAAAGCTGGCACTTACACCACCTGTTGTAGGATTTGTAAGGACTGAAATATAAAGGTTTCCATGGTCGTTAAATCTCTTTAATGCAGCACTTGTCTTTGCCATCTGAACAAGAGAAACAATACCTTCCTGCATTCTCGCTCCACCGCTGGCACAGAAAATCACTAATGGTAAATGCTCTTCGTCAGCCTTTTCGATAAGTCTTGTGATCTTTTCTCCAACAACACTTCCCATACTTCCCATCATGAAATATGAATTCATAACGGCGATTGCTGTCTTTTCTCCGTTGATATTTCCAACTCCTGTAACAACGGCTTCATTCATGCCTGTTTCAGCTTTGTACTTATCAAGCTTTTTCTGTATATCCCTTAAATTCAGTATTTACTGTTGTGATGTCAGCATCCATTTCCTCAAATGTGCCTTCATCAATAATCTGGCTGATTCTCTCTCTTGAACCGATTCTTACGTGAGATCCGCACTCAGGACATACATATAAGTTGTTCTTAAATACTTCTGTCTGAATTGTGTTTTTACATCTTTTTACATATTCTGAAAAGATCATCAGGAATTTCCTTAGCTTTGTAAGCATCTTCTCTTTTATTCTGGCCACGAAATAAAGTTATACGTTCTCTTCTCTTTTTTAAATATATTCTTCATTTTCCTTTAACTCCTCGATAAAAGTAGCCGCAAAGCCTGTTGTATATCTTCCATCTATGAAATTCTTGTGGTGAAGAAGTAAATAGTGAAATTCTATATTTGTATCAATGCCTTCGATAATTAACTCTTCAAGGGCGATACGCATTTTCTTAATGCACTCAAGTCTTGTAGGCGCAAATGTTATAACCTTGATAATCATGGCATCGTAAAACGGAGGAATTGTATATCCGTTGTATACGCCAGTTTCATTTCGCACACCTCGGCCACCAGGGAGATTTAAGAATGTAATCTTACCCGGTGAAGGCTTGAAGTCTTCCTTTGTATTTTCTGCATTGATTCGGCACTCCATTGCGTAGCCGTTAATCTTTACATCTTCCTGCTTAATATTTAATCTCTGGTTTTCTGCAATCTTGATCTGCTGCTTTACGATGTCTATGTTGCAGATCATTTCTGTAATAGGATGCTCAACCTGGACCTTCTTGTATTCATTTCCATGAAGTAGTAATTGCCGTGCTTATCAAGAAGGAATTCAATAGTTCCAACTGAGTCGTAGCCAACAGCCTTACATGCCTTAACAGCATCATTTGTCATTCTTGTTCTGATATCATCGCTTAATGTAAAAGCAGGGTGCTTCCTCAACAAGCTTCTGATTTCTTCTCTGGAATGAGCAGTCTCTCTCATAGAGGTGAATAACATTTCCGAAGTGATCGCCAATAAGCTGTACTTCAATATGCTTAGGATCTTCGATGAACTTCTCCATGTAGACTTCGTCATTGTTGAAGCAGGCCTTAGCCTCACTCTTTGCACTGTTAAATGCATTTACAAATTCATCTTCACTGTGAACGATTCTCATGCCTCGGCCACCGCCGCCTGCACTTGCCTTGATGATGAGTGGATATGTAATTTCCTTTGCGCGCTCTAAGCCTTCCTCAACAGTTTCAACAACATCCTTACTTCCAGGAACAACAGGAACTCCCCGCTTCCTTCATAATTCTCTTGGCTGTTGACTTGTTGCCGAGCTTTTCTATAATGTCAGCGCTTGGACCTACGAATATAAGACCGCACTGCTCTACAAGTCTTGCAAAGTCAGGGGTTCTCACTTAAGAATCAAACCCCGGATGAATTGCATCACATCCTGTTGAACATGCAGCCTGAATAATGTTGTTCATGTTTAAGTAGCTGTCTACGGCTCTGGGTGCGCCGATACATACTGCTTCATCTGCAAGCTGTACATGAAGTGATTCAGCATCTGCCTGGGAATATACGGCAACTGTCTTAATCCCCATTTCCTTACAAGTTCTGATTATTCTTATGGCAATTTCGCCACGATTTGCTATAAGTAATTTCTTTATCATATCAATCTCCGATTACAAATAAAGGTGCATCGTATTCCACCATTGAACCATCCTTAGCAAGTACCTCTTTAATAACACCTGCTTTATCTGACTTAATTTCGTTCATAACCTTCATGGCTTCAAACTATGCAGACAACATCGCCAACATTTACTCTGTCGCCAACCTTTACGTAAGGCTCAGCTCCAACTGCGCTTGCCTGGTAAAATGTTCCAACGATTGGAGATTTGATATATGACTTAGGAGCTTCCTCCTGTACATTTGCAGTATTGTCTGCCTGTGGTTCTTTCAGTTCCTTAACCATGGAATTTACAGAAGACTCTTTTGTATAAACAACATTCTGAACTGGTACCATTTCAGCTGATGGTGCAACACTCTTCTCAAGCTTGATTTTTTAATTCACCAACCTCAAGCTCCATCTTCGCAACATCACTCTTTTTCAAAAATATTTACGATCTCTTCTATTTTCTTAGTTTCCATAATATTCTCCATACACTCATACACATTTATGTTTTACAGAAATATCAAATAAAATAGTTTGATATTCAAAATTCTTTTTACATTATACATACTTAGACATTCAAAGTAAATACTTTGAATGTCAAAATTAAAAATAAAAAGCCCTTTTATGAAAAAAGGGCTTTTTTTATATATATAAAGTTGTGATGGCTTACAAAGATATTACTGCTTAGAAGCGATAAGATCCATGATGTCCTGAACAGTCTCAAGCTTAGCTAATTCCTCATCCTCGATTGTAACGTCGAACTCTGTCTCAAGCTCTAAAGCAAGCTCTACTGCTGATAAAGAGTCGATATCAAGGTCATCCTTTAAGCTAGCGTTTTCTGTAACTAACGCCTCATCAACATTGATTGCATCTACTAATACCTTTTTAATCTGCTCTAACATACTTATCCTCCTAAAAATATTTCCTGATGACATTTCAATTGGTTTGAATGTCAAATTAAATAGTTTGATTATCAAAATTTCTTGTTCATTATACATAGTTCGACTACCAAAGTAAATAGGTAAATTTAAAATATTTTGAAATAAATTACGGGAAGATAATGAAAAAATACTCTAAATTAGGCGTAGCAATGGGTTAGAGATGGTTAAAATAAAGTGAATTAGAGTGTAAAAATAAAGTTCCATGAGGTTAAAAAATAAAAAAGACCACCGTCTCAGGGGAAAATTCCCTCAAAACGATGGTCTTTTTTTTTATAAATCAATTTGTATTACAAATTAGTTTATTTATTTATAAATTATTCCACATTATCTTTTTTTATAACTGTCTGTTTCAGTAACAGCTTTTTCTTCCTGTTTAGGTCTTGTGAGTTCAACGTCAGAATACTGCTCTCTGAAGTAAGCAAGAATTCTTTCAAGACTTTCATTTAAGATTTCATTTTCTTCCAATCCCATATCTTTAATAACCTTATCGATCATATTTTTATGGAATTCGTCATGAACCTCAAGAACAGGCTTAGCCTTGTTAGTGTTAATCAGTCTCTGCACTCTTTTTATCTGCGTCGTCACGATATTTAACTACATATCCCTTTTTGATAAGACGGAAATATTAGTACTCATGGTTCCCTGTGTAACCATCATTCTTGCAGCAATATGAGACATACTGTTATCACTTGCCTTTGCAATATTTTCAAGGATATGAACATCATTCATAGAAAGGTCGAAACCCTTATTTCTGATATTACGCTCCTCAATATATAAAATATACTGGAACAGACCTACTAAGAGTTCATTTAATGTATGTCTTGGTGTGCTCGCTGTACTCATTACCCATCTCCTTAAAGAAAAAGTTACTTAGATAATATAATTATATCATATTATTGCTTCTTTAAGAACATCATCCATAGTCAACGCGTAAACTATCTTCATATCGCCGATAATTTCTGCATCTAATTCCTCTACATCGCCTCTGTTGGCTTCAGGAATGATAACCTTAGTCATGCCTGCCTTATTGGCTGCAAGAAGCTTCTCCTTAAGTCCGCCGATAGGAAGAACAATACCTGTAAGAGTAACCTCACCTGTCATTGCAACATCGCCTGCAATCTTCTTACCTGTTAATACAGAATAGAATGCTGTAGACATTGTAACACCGGCAGATGGGCCGTCCTTAGGCACAGAACCCGCAGGAATATGTAAATGTAATGTCTTCTTATCGAAGCTGTCTTTCCTCTGTCTCAGGAACGATAGAACGAACGTATGTAAGAGCAATTCTTGCTGATTCCTTCATAACGTCACCCATCTGACCTGTTAAGATGAGATCGCCCTTACCAGGCATTTCATTTACTTCAAGCTCGATTACACTACCGCCAACCTTTGTCCATGCAAGGCCGTGAATTCTGCCGACCATAGGAATGTGGTCAAACTTAGGCTTGTGAATCTTATGTTTTCCAAGGTAATCTTCAAGATTATCCTTTTGTTACAACTAACTTCTCATCTCTTAAAAAGACCGTCGTTATAGAGCTTTCTGACAGCCTTACGACAAATAGTTGCAATCTTTCTCTCAAGATTTCTTACGCCGGCTTCCATAGTGTACTCGTTGATGATTGAGCTGATGGCATCATCTGTAATCTCAAGATTATCAGTTGTAATACCATTTTTCTTTAACTGCTTAGGAACTAAATGATCCTTTGCAATGTGAAGCTTCTCATTTTCTGTATAGCTGTTTAATTCAATGATTTCCATACGGTCGAGAAGAGGCTCGCTCATAGTTGATAAATCATTTGCTGTACAGATAAATAATGCCTTTGAAAGGTCAAATGGAAGTTCTACATAGTGATCCACAAAATGTGAATTCTGCTCTGCATCAAGAACTTCAAGAAGAGCTGCTGATGTATCAGAACGGTAATCTGTTCCAACCTTATCAATTTCATCAAATAAGATAAGTGGGTTCTTAACCTTAGCGTCGATAACTCCGTTAATGATTCTACCCGGAATAGCGCCTACATAAGTTCTTCTGTGACCTCTGATTTCAGACTCATCCTTAACACCACCGAGGGCAATTCTTACGAATTCTTGCCGAGATTTTAGCTACAGACTGTGCAATAGATGTCTTACCTGTTCCTGGAGGACCAAATAAACAGATGATTGGCACGTCTCCGCCATTTGTGATGTTTCTTACGGCGAGAGAGTCAATAATTCTCTCTTTAACCTTTTCAAGACCGTAATGTTCTTCATCAAGTACCTTCTGTACTTCATCTAAATCATCTCTCTCAGGTGATTCAGCTTCCCAAGGGATGTCTAAGAGAGTTGTGATGTATGTACGGCTTACATTTGACTCTGAGAGCTGTCAGAAAGCTTCTTAAATCTCTTGATTTCCTTCTCAATCCTTTCCTTTACTTCTTCAGGAGCTTCAAGTTCCTCAAGTCTTCTTGTGAACTCTTCATCTTCTGTTTCTTCATTATCGCCGTAAAGTTCTTTTTATTGATTTCCTTAAGCTGTTCCTTTAAAAAAACAAACTTCTTGTGAGCTTCGTCCATGCTCTGGCGAACTCTCTGATCGATGTTTCTCTTAATCTCTCGATATTAAGCTCATTTGAAATTGTTGAACCTAATATCTCAAATCGAGGATTAAGGCTTGAAAGCTCTAAAAATGTCTGCTTTTACCCTATAGTCAATCGGTATATTGGCAACGATAGACTCCATAAGCTCAGAAAGACTTTTCAATCTTGATCCATTTTGAAATGAGCGTTCTCTTGTACTGATCTGTCATTTCAGAAAGCTGCATATATTCGGCCATAATAGTTCTGAGTTCTCTCTTAAGAGCCTCAGTAACTATAGGATCATTTTCCTCTTCGCTTTTAATGATACTTAGATCTTCAGGATGTACTAAAACAGTGTCATAGCTATCACCGGCATGTAATTCCTTAAGTAACGCTTTTCTTGCACCGTTAACGTTAAACTGAGCTAATCCCTTTTCTCTGTCTATTACATCATTTACTTCACAGATTGTTCCTGTTGCGAAGAAAGGCTGTGGTCCTGACTCCTTCTTTGTAGCAACAAATACAAGCTTATTTTCGCTTTCGAGTCCTTTTTTTTGCTGCGCTTATGTTTTTGTCACCTGAAATAATTGCTGAAAGAAATCCTCCAGGTATTACTGTTGCTTTTTCTACAACAACAAGCGGCAACTCGTAATCAATAAGTTCTATATCTATCATGCCACCTCCGATTTTTATTCTTTTTTATCTTTGTATTCTATTAATGGTTCCTTTCCTTCGACTACTGATTCCTCTGTAATTGTACATTTAGAAATATTTTCATCTGAAGGTATATTGAACATTACATCTCTCATTACAGATTCAAGAATTGCTCTAAGACCTCTGGCACCTGTGTTTCTCTCAAAACTCTTCTTAGCTATTGCCTTAAGAGCTGCCTCATCAAACTCAAGATCAACGCCATCCATCTCAAAAGAGAGCCTTATACTGCTTTAACAATTGCATTCTTAGGGCTCAGTAAGAATTCTTACAAGTGAGTCCTCATCAAGAAAATCAAGTGCAACGATTACAGGAATTCTGCCTACAAACTCAGGGATAAGACCGAATTTGATAATATCCTGAGGTAATGCTTCATGATATAACTCTCCGATTGTCTTTTCTTCCTTTGAAGCAAGTTCTGCACCGAAACCGATAGAGTTAGAGTTGATTCTCTTCTCAATAATCTTGTTAAGTCCGTCAAAAGCACCACCGCATATAAACAAAATATTAGTTGTATCAATAGGAATAAGTTCCTGCTGAGGATGCTTTCTTCCACCCTGAGGTGGAACACTTGCAACAGTTCCCTCAAGAATCTTTAAGAGAGCCTGCTGTACGCCTTCACCTGAAACGTCTCTTGTAATAGACACATTCTCAGATTTCTTAGTAATCTTGTCAATTTCATCAATATAAATAATTCCATGCTGTGCTCTTTCAATATCAAAATCAGCTGCCTGAATAAGCTTAAGAAGAATGTTTTCAACGTCTTCACCTACGTATCCGGCCTCTGTAAGAGCTGTTGCATCTGCGATTGCAAATGGAACGTTAAGAAGCTTTGCAAGATTCTGAGCAAGGAATGTCTTACCTGAACCTGTTGGTCCAAGTAATAAAATGTTACTCTTCTGAATATCTACATCTGAATCTGAATTATATAATATTCTTTTTATAGTGGTTGTATACCGCTACGGCAACAGATATCTTAGCTTCGTCCTGTCCGACTACAAAATCATCAAAGGTATTCCTTTATCTCCTTTGGCTTTAAGAGCTTGATTTCTTCATCTTCCATATCGAAAGAATCGTAATCGCCACTATTTGCCAATTGCTCGTCGATAATTTCTGAGCAGATATCTACGCACTCATCGCAGATATATACTCCGTTAGGACCCTGAATTAACTTTTTAACCATACTTTGTTTTTTATTACAAAACGAACAGCGAAGTTCATCATCATTCTTTTTCCAGCCATAATACTCCATTTCGAAATATAATATCACCCACATATCTTTTATTGCATAAAATTATATTGATATCAATACACAATTATGCTCATATAAGCAATAATTATACATATTATTAGATTATTAGATTACTAAATTCATAAATAGATAAAATAAGGGACTGTGCCGAAAAAAAGGCAAGTCCCTCATTGAAATATAATAACAAAACTGTTATATGAGTAGAAACATTTCTACAAAAATCGATTGAATATCAGATGTCAATCAATTATTTTTTTCTCTGTTCTCTACTATTCTGTCGATAAGACCGTACTCAAGAGCTTCCTGAGCTGTCATGTAGTTATCACGCTCTGTATCGACTTCAAGCTGTTCAAATGTTCTACCTGTGTTAGCTGCAAGAATTTCATTAAGTTTCTTTCTTGTCTTTAAGATTTCTTCGGCAACGATTCTGATTTCAGTTTCCTGACCTCTTGCACCACCTGATGGCTGGTGAATCATAATCTCAGCATTTGGAAGAGCTAATCTCTTACCCTTTGTACCGCCTGATAAAGGAATGCGCCCATGCTGGCTGCCATTCCGATACATATTGTTGATACATCACACTTAATGTAATTCATAGTGTCGTAGATAGCAAAACCGGCTGTTACAGAGCCACCAGGACTGTTGATGTATAAGTAGATATCCTTTGTAGGATCCTCTGACTCTAAGAATAATAACTGTGCAACAACAAGGCTTTGCAGTTGCATCATTTACTTCTTCACCTAAAAAGATAATTCTGTCTTTTAAAAAGTCTTGAATAAATATCATAAGATCTTTCACCCTGACCTGTCTGCTCAACGACGTAAGGAACTAATGCCATAATTACACCTCCGTTTCAATGTATGTAAATAGTATATAAATTGTAGAATAACACCGACCTTAAGGAGCCGGTGTTATTCTTAATATATGTCAACTAAAATTCAACTGAAAAATTATTCAGCGTCTTCAGCCTTCTTTGTTGTCTTCTTCTTAGCAGCTGGCTTCTTCTCTTCTGCAGCGTCTTCAGCCTTGTCAGCAGCCTTCTTAGCTGTTGTCTTCTTTGCAGCTGGCTTCTTCTCTTCTGCAGCATCATCAGCCTTCTTTGTTGTCTTTCTTGTTGTTGTCTTCTTAGCTGCTGGCTTCTTCTCTTCTGCAGCTTCTTCAACCTTATCTTCAACTTCAACAGCTGTATCAACTACAAGGTCAATTGCCTTACGGATAGCAGCGTCTTCCTTGATCTGAGCTCTTGCTTCGTCATCAAGGATGTTTTTGAAGTCTGATAATTCGATGTTGTATCTCTTAGCCTGAGCTTCAAGTTCCTGTTCGAACTCTTCGTCTGAAACTTCGATATTCTCAGCCTTAACGATAGCTTCAACAACATATCTCTGCTGTAATCTCTTTAATGCGTCTGGCTTCATTGTCTCTCTGAACTGATCCATTGTAGCGCCTGCATACTGGAGGTACTGCTCTACTGACATACCCTGCTGCTCAATGCTTCTCTGGAAGTCGTTGATCATTCTTGTGATCTGATCATTAACGATAGGATCAGCGATATCCATCTTAGAGTTAGCTATAACCTGGTCAATTGCAAATCTTTCCTTAAGGTTCTTTGCGTTGATTGCCTTAGCTTCTTCTAACTTCTTCTTTACGTCAGCCTTGTGTAGTCTGCAAATGTATCGAATTCTGAAACATCCTGAGCAAATTCATCATCAAGTGCTGGTAAAATCTTCTCTTTGATTTCGTTAACAGTAACCTTGAATAAAGCTTCCTTGCCCTTAAGAGCCTCAGCCTGGTATTCTTCCGGGAATGTAACCTTAACTTCTACTTCATCACCTACATTTGCACCAACGAGCTGGTCTTCAAATGTATCGATGAATGTGTGTGAACCGATTGTAAGTGGATAGTTTGTACCCTTACCACCTTCGAAAGGTACATCATCGATGAAACCTTCGAAATCGATTGATACGATATCCTTATTCTGAACAGGTCTGCCTTCAACAACTTCTGTTCTTGAGTTCTGGTTCTGTGTCTTTTCGATTTCAGCGTTAACTTCATCATCGCTTACGCTTGTTTCCTGCTTAGCAACTTCAACACCCTTGTATGTTCCAAGCTCAACCTCTGGCTTAATAGCAACGTCAGCTGTAAATACCATTGGGTTCTCCATCATCCATCTTAATAACCTTTAAGATTGGATGTGATGCAATGTCAAGTCCGCTTTCTTAGCAGCAGCTTCGTATAACTCAGGTACGATTTCGTCAGCAGCATCATTGTAGAATACTGTCTTTCCGTACATCTGCTCAATAATCTTACGCGGAGCTTTACCCTTTCTGAATCCAGGTACGTTAACCTGTCCTCTAACTTTCTTGTATGCTCTCTCAATACCATTTTTCAACTTCTTCAGCTGATGCCTCAATAATGAGACGGTACATATTCTTATCGCCTAATTGCTCAACCTTAACGTTCATCTTTAATGAATTCCTCCCGAAATTTAAAAATAAGTAAAAGCACTTTCAAAATGTAAAAATACTTTCAAAATTCACATGCAGAGAATTATAGCATATAAAATTATAAGTATTACAACATCTAAAAAGTTCCATTAAATACAATACTTGTCATATATTTTTTATGGTCTTCCATCATGTCTGACTGAGATGGTGCATGAGCGGTACATACGATGTATTTTTTACCGTTCTTTTCCACTTCAACAACAAGACATGATCTTGCCTCAGTTGTATAACCTGTCTTACCGCCAATCAGATTTACATTATCCACATTGTGTTTGTAAAAATATTTATGGACTAAGCTGTATACGCGTATACCATTTTTCATGCATTGATGTTGTAGTCATTCTGTAGCTCTCTGCTTCAAGCACAGAGCCGCATCAACATTCTGCATTGCATAATTTAACAACACTGCAGTATCACATGCTGTTGAATAGTTATTTTCATCATGAAGTCCGACCGGGTTTGTATAATGGGTATTTTTTAAGTCCCATCATTGCAACCTCAAGATTCATAAGATCTGTAAAAAAGTATGAAAAGTCTTCCTGGTCTGTAGTTACAGAAGCAAGACCAACCGCTGCATCTCCTCCTGATGGTAATATCAGACCGTAATACAAATCATTTGCACTTACTTTTCACCAACTGTGAGGCCTGCCATTGATGTTCCATTTATATAACAATAATCTGATGAATCTAATGTATATTCATACATCTTATCTTTTTACCGCCTACAAAATCAACAGATGTAAGAAGTGTCATAACCTTTGTCATGAAGCCGGATACATTTTTCATTTTCCGCCCTTACCGGCTATGAACTCATTTTTATCCACATCAAGAACAACTGCATAATCTGATGTTATGTCATCTATTTTCTTAAATGATGTAGAATTATTAGGATATGGAATATCCTGTAAAATTTTTTTTCTCTGTTAGATGAGTCCTGAGATATTAACTCATTCTGTCCATTGTCAGAATCTGAATCGTTATCAGAATCCGAATTCGAATCATTTTTTAGAATCCGAAACAGAGTTTGTTTCTGACTTGCTGTCATCTGATTCAGAATCTGTATCTGCATTTTTATTTGCAGTCAATTCCTTATTGCTATGTGTTTTCTCAGAAACTGCATGAGTTTCACCAGAAGTTGTTGTACCTGCACCCATCATTGAAAATACCGTAACTAATATGAAAACTACGACAACAGCGATTGCAGAAAGACCAACAATTATTCTGATTCTCTTTTTTCTGGCTCTCTCTTTTTTTTCTTTAAATATATCGCTCTCTTTTTGCGGATTTCTTCTTCCGTTAATCTTCTATTGTTATTATTCTGCATTACAATATCACCCTATTACTTAAATAATTCCTTTTCGGATTCCTCAAGATACTGAAGTTCAATACCAAGATCTATTGCACTGCTCTCGTCCTGAGATATTCAACTAAAGCGAGACCAAGATCAACAGCTGTTCCCATTCCTCTTGCAGTTAAGATATTGCCGTCAATAACAACTCCTTGCAGGAGCCTTCTGAACCTTTGCACCAATAAGCTTACTTTCAAAACCAGGGAATGCTGTTGCGTTCTTTCCTTCAAGAAGTCCCCATTCGCCAAGTACGCTTGGTGCAGCACAGATTGCAGCAATACCCTTTTCCTGATATGCCTGTGAAATGAAAAAGCTCCTTTAAGCCTGCAACATCCTTATATGATGCTGTTCCAGGACCACCAGGAAGGAATAATACATCTGCCTCTTCACTTTCATCATTTAAAAGTCTGTCAGCTACAACGATAACATTCTGAGCACTTGTTACATTTAAATCGCCTGTAACACTTACTACATCAACAGTAATACCTGCTTTCTTAAAATATCTATAACAGCTAAAGCTTCTACAGTTTCAAATCTGTCTGTTAAATATGTATTTACTTCATATTTATATCTCCGTAATATTTTATTTTTTAAACATATTGTTTTATTATATGTGTTTTTTGTATATTTTTTCATATAGAGTTTATATAAATATAATAATTTCGAAAACATTTGGTAATAAATGCATAGTTTCAGGCAAAAATTAAACAACAAATAACTGATTTACGTTGTAGAAAACAGTAACAAAAAGCACCTCCGTCCGGAATGGACAGAAGAGCCTTTTTATATTATGCGATTAAGTTTTGTTTCTGATTAATCAGCATTTTTCCATCTGAATGATTCCGTATTATTCAAATCACAAAGCATCATTTATCCGCAGTGTTTTCCTTTGACGAAACAAAAATGTTTTTACAACAGGGTTTTTTCTAACATCTTAAGTAAAAGTATGTTGCAGCTGCGTAGATTGGAAGTGAGATAAGCTGCTTTTAACAATTCTTGCACCAATAAGGGCAATAAATCCATTTCCGTAAAAATGCTTAACCATAAGCTGTCTAAGATAAGGTAAACAACTACCATGTTTACTGCTTCAGCAACGCGGACTTTCTCTCCATAATGCAACCTTTCTCTTGTGGAAGAAAAGTGCATAGATAACAGCTGTAACTACGTTACTGATTGAGAAGCCAGGGAAGAATGGTCCTGTCGGTCTTACAAGCCATCCTAAAATGTCAGTAGCCGCACCGACTACACCACCCCATACAGGCCCATTACATAACCTGCAACAGCAAATACGAATGATGTAAATCTGATCTCCATTACGTTGCTGATTGCAATGGAAGAAACTCAATACCGTTCCGAGAGCTATAAGAAGTCCGGCAATGGCAATGAGTTTTGTTTTTGTTATTTTTCATATAAAAACCTCCTTTTGCAGTTCTCGTAAACTACATAGGAGGTTTATCTATATATGTAAAGATCATTCTCTATAGCTATGTAGCAGCGGGATGCGAAATTAAAACCGCAGAAAAAACTCCTTCGTTTGTACAGCAACTCCCCGTCTGCACAGCACTTCACGCTTTTAATTTCTACTCTGCAATATTATTTTGTATCATTCAATATGAACGACAGCTCATTTGTTACCTGCATAAGTTAACAAATAAAGTATATAAAGTCAAGTGTATTTTTACATATATACAAATTATAACGCATGTACCGCGTCAGCCATGTTCTTAATGTACTCGCCTACATGCTTTGGAGCTTCTGCACCTTCTTTTTTCAATAATCTTGATTATGGCACTACCTACGATTGCTCCATCTGAAAATGATGCCATTTTAGCAGCCTGCTCTGGTGTTGAAATACCGAAACCAACTCCTACAGGTACATCTGTTATACTCTTAATCTTTTTCACAGATAGCACCGATGTCTGTTGTAATCTTGCTTCTTACACCTGTAACACCAAGTGATGATACAAGGTAAATGAATCCCTTTGCATCCTTTGCAATCTCTGTAATTCTGTCTTCTGATGTTGGAGCAATAAGAGAAACTAAGTCCACATCATACTGAGATAATACAGAATCAAATTCTTCTTTTTCTTCAAATGGAACGTCAGGAAGGATTACACCCTGAATGCCGATTTCCTGACATCTCTTTGCAAAAATCTCTCAAGTCCGTATGAATATAAAACATTTGCATATGTCATAAATACCATAGGGATAGTAACCTTTTCTCTGATTTCCTCTACCATAGTGAAAATCTTATCAGTAGTTACTCCCCCTGCTAATGCTCTCTCGTTAGCCGCCTGGATTGTTACACCCCTCAGCAGTAGGGTCTGAGAAAGGAATACCAAGCTCAATAAGGTTTGCACCTGCCTCTACAGCAGCGTGAACAACTTCTTTTGTTGTCTCAAAGGTTTGGATCTCCGCAAGTGATAAATGGAATAAATGCCTTTCCATTAGCAAATGCATCTGCAATTTTAATATTATTCATGAATATCCTCCCCTCTGTATCTTGCCATTGCTGCACAGTCCTTATCGCCACGTCCTGAAACATTTATAACGATAATCTTATCCTTCATATCCGGAGCAATCTTAATTGCATATGCAATTGCGTGAGCTGATTCGATTGCAGGAATAATGCCCTCTGTTCTTGATAAGTATTCAAATGCATCTACAGCCTCATCGTCTGTGATTGCAACATATTCTGCTCTGTTAATGTCATGTAAATATGCATGCTCAGGTCCGATACCAGGGTAATCAAGACCTGCAGAAATTGAATATACAGGAGCAATCTGACCATATTCATCCTGGCAGAAGTATGACTTCATACCGTGGAAAATACCAAGTCTTCCTGTATTGATTGTAGCTGCTGTATCTGTTGTATCAATTCCTCTACCCGCAGCTTCAACACCGATTAAGGCAACATCCTTATCTTCGATAAAGTTAAAGAATGCACCGATGGCATTTGATCCACCACCAACACAGGCGATAACAGCATCAGGAAGTCTGCCTTCAGCTTCCATGATCTGCTCTTTGATTTCCTTAGAAATAACTGCCTGAAAATCTCTTACGATAGTTGGGAATGGATGTGGTCCCATTACAGAACCTAAGCAGTAATGTGTATCATCAATTCTGCTTGTCCACTCTCTCATACATTCTGAAACCGCATCCTTAAGAGTTGCTGTTCCTGAATGAACAGGTACAACATCTGCTCTAAAAGCTTCATTCTGTACACATTAAGAGCCTGTCTTTTCACAGTCTGTTGCACCCATGTAAACTACGCATTCCATACCAAGAAGAGCCGCTGCAGTTGCCGTTGCAACACCGTGCTGACCTGCGCCTGTTTCGGCAATAACTCTTGTTTTGCCCATTCTCTTTGCAAGAAGTGCCTGGCCTAAAACATTATTAATCTTATGTGAACCTGTATGGTTAAAGATCTTCTCTCTTAAGATAAATCTTTGCTCCACCGAGATCCTTTGTCATTTTCTCAGCATAATATAATCTTGATGGTCTGCCTGCATAGTCATTTAATAACTTTGTTAATTCTTCATTGAATTCTTTGTCATTTTTATAGTGGTTATATGCTTCTTCTAACTCGATAACAGCATTCATGAGTGTTTCAGGCATATACTGTCCGCCGTGAACACCGAATCTGCCTCGGCTTCTCTTACTTGCTTCCATTTATTCTCCTCACATTCTCAACAGTTAAAAAAGCATTTTATCTAAATCTTTTTTTTTCTTATCTGTTTCTATTCCGCTACTTAAATCAACGGCATATGGCAGTTTTTCCGTCAAGCTCCGATATTTTCTCAGGTGTAAGTCCACCTGCAATAATATAATCCTTTTTTTGAAGTTGTCCAGTACGTGTCTGTCAAATGCAACTCCCGATCCCTTTCCGGAATCAAATAGTATTCTGTCAGCCTTTGAATCAGTTGCCATTTTAAGAGTTTCATTTAACTTTTCGCTGTCATCAATTACACTGCCAAGTTCAAATACCTTCCAGACTTCTCTGTCACCTGTCATTGATTTAAGCTGTGAAATATATTCATCAGTTTCTAAGCCGTGAAGCTGAGCTATGTCAATCACATTTCTATTTAACAGATCTGCAACAACATTTATATCTTCATTGACAAATACACCTACTCTTTTAATTTCAGGATTTACCTTTGAAGATAAATTCTCAAGCTCCTCAGGACTTATATTTCTGTGGCTTTTTAGGAACATCTATAATAAATCCAACATAGTCCGGTCTGGAAATGTTGATATATTCAATGTCCTGGTCACGCCACATTCCGCATAATTTAACTAACATTATACAGCTCTCATTTCTTTAATAGTTTCAGAAATATTGTCAGATCTCATAAGGACTTCCCCATAAGAACCGCATTAACATCTGAATCCTTTAATGTCTTAATGTCATTAACAGATGAAACGCCTGATTCTGCCACAAATAAAATGTTATCAGGCACCTTATCTTGAAGATTTAATGCATTTGACATATCTACAGAAAAGTCTTTTAAGTTTCTGTTATTTACACCGATTATGTCAGCACCTGCATCGATTGCAGTCTTAATCTCATCTTCATTGTGAGCTTCAACAAGAACATCGAGGCCTATGCTTTTTGCAATAGTGATATAAGATTTTTAAATCTTCAGGCTCTGTAATGGCAACAATAAGAAGGATTGCATCTGCTCCCATAAGTCTTGCCTGATAAATCTGATACTCATCCACGATAAATTCCTTTCGGATCATAGGTGTATCAGTATGTTCTCTGATTGCAACGAAAATGTCATCACTTCCGAGGAAATACTCTGGCTCTGTAAGACATGAAATGCAGTCAGCTCCTGCAGCTGTATATTCCTTGGCAATTTCCAGGAATGGGAAATCCTTTGAAATAATACCCTTTGAAGGTGATGCCTTTTTTACTTCGCAGATAAATGATAATCCTGGCTTGGCAAGAGCATTGTAAAATCTGCCATTACCGTATCTGTCTAAATCGTCATATTTTGCTTCGTATATTCTTTTTAAGCTCTTCAAGAGAGAATGTAGTTTTATCTCTTGCCACTCTCTTCCTTGTGGATTCAGCTATTTCATCAAGTATGGTTTCGCTCATATATTTTTCCTCATATATATTAAATGAACGTTTTCAAATCTGATTTGAAAATGCTACGATTTCGTTCATTCTTTCTATCGCTTTACCGCTGTCGATTGTCTCTTCAGCGATCTTTATGCCCTCTGCTAAAGAATCTGCCTTACCTGCAACGTAAATTGCTGCACCGGCATTTAAGCATACGGCATTTCTCTTACCGTCTCTTAATGTACCGTTAAGAATATTTCTTGTGATCTCAGCATTTTTCTTCAGGAGTTCCACCTTCAAGTTCAGACTTGTCACATTTCTTGTAACCGAAGTCCTCAGGCTCAATTTCATATTCTTTGAACCAGCCGTCTCTGAATTCACATACATATGTCTTATCGCTGGCTGAAATTTCATCTAAGCCATCCATGCCAAATACTGTCATTCCGCGTTTAACGCCGATATTTGATAATACTCTGCTCATAGGATTTACAAGTTCCTTGCTGTAGACACCGAGAACCTGCATATTGGCTTTGCAGGATTTGTAAGAGGTCTAAAATATTGAAAATTGTTCTGATTCCAAGTGTCTTTCTCACAGGAGCCACATATTTCATGGCTGCGTGATATTTAACCGCAAAGAGGAAGCAGAAATTTAACTTCTCAAGCAGTTCAAAGGCTCTTTTCCTTTTCGAGCATAAGATTTAATCCCTAACTTCTCAAGCACATCTGCTGCACCTGACTTTTGAAGATGCCGCTCTGTTACCGTGCTTTGCAACCTTTACACCTGCTGCTGCCGCAACAAATGCTGAAGTTGTAGAAATATTAAATGAATTAGACTTATCTCCACCTGTACCTACAATCTCTGTAATGTCCATATTTGTATCCATTACATCCGCATGATTTCTCATTGAAATGGCACTTGCTGTAATTTCTTCAATAGTTGCACCCTTGATCTGAAGTGCTGTAAGGAGGCTGGCTGTCTGAATGCTGTCAGCTTCTCCGCCCATAATCTCATCCATAACAGCTATCATTTCGGCACGTGTTAAATCCTGTCCGTCAACAAGCTTTGATATGGCTTCATTTATCATAATAATCCCCCTAAAATTCTTCTAAATATAAGTATTATAGAGTATCAAAAAAGTTCTTTATCATAGTATATCCATCAGGTGTAGTACTGACTCAGGATGGAACTGAAGACCTACAATGTTGTAGTCTCTGTGCTCTACAGCCATTACTTCACCGTCCTCTGTTCTTGCAGTAACTACAAAGTTCTTCTGGAAGTGTACTTTCAACAGCTGCCAAAAGAGTGATATCGCGCAACCTTAAATGGCTGTTCAAGGCCCTTAAATATTTTGCTGCCCTCACTGCTTCTTACAAATGAAACCTTACCGTGCATAAGCTTCTTAGCGTAGCTTACTGTACCGCCAAATGCTTCACAGATTGCCTGATGTCCGAGACATACACCAAGGATAGGAAATACTCCCTTAAGTTCCTTAACAACAACCTCACAGATTCCTGCTTCAGATGGCTTTCCAGGACCAGGACTTAAGAAAATCGCCTCAGGATTAAGTTCCTTGATCTCGTCGATAGTGATTTCATCATTTCTTACGACCTTAATATCGTCCTTGAAGGAAGCAAGAAGCTGATATACGTTATAAGAAAAACTGTCATAATTATCTATAAGTAAAAACCATATCAATTACTTCCTTTCTCAATTGCTTCTACAACTGCTTTTTGCCTTTATTTACACCTTCCATGTATTCATTTTCAGGAACTGAGTCATAAACGATTCCGGCACCACTTCTTACGCAGATCATGCCGTCCTTCTTATAAACAAGTCTTATTCCGATACATGTATCAAGGTTTCCTGCAAAATCAATATATCCAACGGCACCACCGTAGATACCACGCTTTCTCTCTTCAAGCTCTTCAATTATTTCACATGCTCTGATTTTTGGAGCACCTGAAAGAGTTCCTGCAGGAAGGATTGAATCGATTGCATTTACAGCATCGTAATCATCTCTAATCTGGCCTGATACTGTAGAACCGATATGCATTACATGAGAAAATCTCTCAATTGACATATACTTCTCTACCTTAACTGTTCCAGGCTTAGAAATCTTACCGATATCATTTCTTCCAAGGTCAACAAGCATGTTGTGCTCTGCGCATTCCTTTTCATCTGCTAAAAGTTCTTCTTCAATAGCCTTATCTTCTGCAGGTGTAGCACCTCTTTTTTCTTATTGTACCTGCTAGTGGGATGTGTAAACTTCTCCATTTTTCAAGCTTAGCAAGTGTTTCAGGAGATGCACCTGCGATTTCAACATCATCACTTGAGAAATAGAACATATATGGTGATGGGTTTGTTGTTCTTAAAATTCTGTATGTATCAAAAGAGAGAACCTTCCGCCTTTGCTGTAAGAGGATTTGAAAGTACAACCTGGAAAATATCTCCTTCTTTAATGTAGTGCTTTGCCTTACTTACCATGTCACAGAATCTTTTCCTTGTTGTATTCAGGTGTAAGTTCACTCTCTACAGTAAGCTTTTTAAATTCATGACGCTTTTCACTGGCAAGAAGCTCAGCCATTTTTCTCTAACTTAACAATGGCTTCCTTGTAAAGATCCTCAATTGAACTTCCCTCTGACTTATTAACTCCTGTTATAAGCTTGATTTTCTGCTCATCGTTGTCAAATACGATAATTGAATCAAATAACATGAGATCCACGTCTCTGAATCCCTCGCCCTTTTTTGTTTGAGAACTTAAGGCTTGGCTCTGCGTACTTGATATAGTCATATGAGAAATAACCTACAAGACCGCCTGAAAGAGGAGGTAAGCCGTTAATAACAGGACTCTTGTATTCCTTGATGATTTCTCTGATTTCATCTCCCGGATGAGTAACCTGAAGAGTCTTTACATCTGTTCTGTGATTGTTTTCCATTTTGGAAATTGTAAGCTCGCCGTTAAGACATGTAATTTTCCATGGCAGGGGTCAAATCCGATAAATGAATATCTTCCCCATCTGTGAGTATTATCAGCACTTTCAAATAAGAAAAACCTGATCATATGCTGTCTTTGCAATTCTTACTACTTCAACAGGTGTAAGACTGTCGCTTAAAAGCTCCATGCAGATTGGAACTCTCTTGTAGTCATCATTTTCAAAATATTTCTTTACCTCATCTACAGTCGGATAAGTTGATGATGGATAAAAAATGAATTAATATCTGACATATGTACTCCTTTTTATATAAGCATTTAATGCTGTTTAATAATTGTAGGTAATTATCCCTGTTCATTTCAGACAATAAAAAAAACTCGTCCTCAACAAACAAAGAGTTTGTCAAGGACGAGATTACGGTCCCGCGGTGCCACCTTGAATTCACGACTATTGTCGTGCACTTAACGGAGTACCATCATACTCCATGTGATTAACGCTCACATCACGTTGCAGAATACTAAGCCATTTGCATAAATGCTTTTTATATAAGTACATATACTTATACATCCGGCTGTTCACTGCACCCCTCAGCGGTCCATTTGAAAAGCTGTTGCTGCCCGGCTCTCACCTGCCCGGGCTCTCTGTGAGTACATATCTTAACGTTATCTCCGCATCAACGGTTTATAATTGGTATACTATTTAATTGTTATGCATAATAGCAAAAAAACGAATAAATTTGTCAAATTGATATCAAATGATATTCACATTTTGAAAATGTCAAGTGATAGCACAAAAAAAAATTTTAAAAATATTATTGTATATTAAATGTATGTCTTTTTGAATAAATAAATGCTAATAGAATTAATTAATATGTCAATTAAGCAAATAAAAATGGCAGACCGCTCTTAAACAATCTGCCCCAGTTAAATTATATTTAACAATCTGATTATTTTGCTGATTTTCTTTTAATAGTCCAAGCAACCGCACATGCACCTGCTGCCGATATAGCAACTAATGTATAAAGAGGGAATAGCTGATGTGTCGCCTGTCTTAGGACTAACAATAGTTGCAGGTTGTACAGCTTTTTCTGTTGCTGTTTTAGTACCAGTTGTTTCACCGGTTTTTTTGTTCTCTGGCGTATTAGTCCCTTCTGGTTGCATAGCCTTAGGTGTATGTTTCAATACTATTGAATTATAATCAATTGTATATCCCGCATCTTTAACTGCAACTTCATCAAACTTGAGTTCTGCTACAGGAAGAGTTGTTACTTCAGTTCCGTCAGCATTATATTTGTCAACGCTATACTTATATGTTACCAAATAACGGTTTGCATCATCAGGATCAACTGTTACTTCTATATTAGCAGTTAAGGTGTGCCACTGTCTTTACTAACAACAGCTAACATATTTTTAATCTGCTCAGCAGTAGGTCTTACCTTATCTTTATCGTTACCATCATCCCAAGTAATTGCTTGTTTAAATTCTGCTGATGTAAGCTGAGTCATTATTGTACTATTATTTTCAATTACCATGCTTCCTGTTGAGTCTGTTCCCGGAACAAATCCACTATTAGGTGCACTAAACATTTCACCAACTCCGCTAATGTCAGCATTTTTGATTTATTATCTTAGCACTCTTGTTTTCTTATTTCACCTGTAGCAATAAGAGTGCTACCTATATACTTTCCACCGGTTATTGTTAATTCTCCTACATTTTGAGGGAAAGTATCAATCTGTCCGGGAAAAAAAAATGGTAGAATGTGTTCCATTTCCCTCAAACTCACCGCCATTAATGGTTTTTTTGTTCCAATTTTCAATTACAACAACATCGTCGTTAGCATCACTATTGTTTACAAACTTACCACTGTTAATAGTTGTTATTCCGCCGTCATCTGTCTTTACAGTAATAAGTCCCCCTGAGAATAATCCGTCATTGATAGTAAGGGTAGGATTAGGAGAGTTCGTTCCGGCAACATGTCCTTTCAATGGATTAGTACTGTTGTAATTGTAATATCCATTTACAATGAGACTGGATCGCTTTTTTTCTAGTACTTTCAACACTTCCCGCCTTCAATAACCATTTCGCCATGATTAAGAATAGCATAATATGAATTAGCTCCATCGTTTGAACTTGTTATATTAACATTTAAAGTTGTATATCCATTATTATATATGGCTGCATCTTTTATTTTGAGCTACAATCTTACCATTATTGATAGAAACTTTTTGCTCAGATTCCCACAATGAATGCATGTCCATTTGAAGTAACTGTATAACCTCCGAGATCAATGGTAGTATTACTATCTTCTTCTTTATTTCAAAAGAACCTTCTATATCGGCACCAACAACTATTTGATTTGCTTTGTTATCAAAGAGCTGTTTTAATTCAGTTGCAGTTTTTACTGTAACAGTGTCAGCTAAGGTTGGCGTCATAAATGTATATAGCACCAGCAAAACGCCTGTTGCTGTTGTTACAGCAGTGGCAACAACTTTTCCCTTTTCGAAAAATTCTTCATACTTTCACCTTTCCTTTCATACATTACCAAAAACAAACAGATAATTAAATTTATATTTAATTATCTTAATAATAATTTTATTTAATATTTTGTCCATTTATATTTTACTTATTCTTAATTTTATTATCTTGATTACTTACTTATTTCGGCGTTGTGCGAAAAAACAAGAGCCTCTTGTAAAATTTCATTGGAATGTCTAAGCTCAGCATTTTCCTTTTTCGAGTTCACGGATACGCTGTTCTACAGGATCAGCAGCCATTCGTTTATGACCGCATACCACCCCGATAGATTTTTATCTAAGAATAGATTATATAGGTGGTAATACGTTTCTTAATCCGTTATAGGGGGATAATATGATTTCTTTTTTTTAGGAAAATAACAAATTATTTCTCATTAAAAAATGTCGTCTCTATAATTAACATTTTTAAAAAAAGACTGCTGCTGCAGTCTCTAAAAATTATGAACTAAATTATTAACTAAATCTACATAATATCAATATGTAATATATAAACCGAAATCAAAATTTAAAACAATTCTTGTTCAATTATATTTATTTTTTTTTTGATGACCAGCATTCCACAGCTTGTCAGCTGTGTCATTCCAGTCTGCAGCATAATGTTCACATTTGCCGCAAAGCTTCTCAACTGTCTCAGGTGACTGTAAGTCTGTAGACTTAGCACCTGTCTCATGAACCATTTGAATAAGCTTTTCAGGATTTTTCAAGCATAGGACATGGCTTTAAGTGGTTAGGGTTAAATGGCTGGTTAGCCTTATAAGCCTTGAATAATGGCTGCTTTAAGCAGTCAAGTAAGCTCATGTCATGAATATTGGCTGATGAATAATGGATAAATACACAAGGTTCCACATCACCATTTGGATTGATGTGACAGTAATATTTACCACCTGCAACACAACCTGAAACGTACTCACCGTCATTCTGGAAGTCAACGGCGATAATAGGCTTTCCACCTTCACCTGCTCTGATTTCTCTGACTCTGTGATACATATACTCTCTCTGTTCAGGTGTGAGTAAAAGATCTGTAGAGGCATCATTTCCAACAGGCATGTAATGGAAATACCATGTATACTTAACACCCTTAGAAATAATCATATCAAGGAATTCATCTGATGTTACTGTCTTATAGTTAGAGCTTGTGTGTAACGAGATAGATGTGCCAAAGAGAAGCTTATGCTTCTTCATTGTATCCATAGCGTGCATTACCTTCTGGAATACACCCTTTCCTCTTCTAAGATCATTAACTTCTTCAAATCCCTCAAGAGAGATAGAAGGAGCCAATATTTCCTAATCTTACAACCTCTTCACAGAATGCGTCATCAATAAAGAGTACCGTTAGTAAAGATATGGAATGAACTGTATGGATGAGCCTCCGCAAGCTTAAGAATGTCTGCTTTACGGATAAGTGGCTCACCACCTGTCATAAAGCCATGCATAAATACCTAACTCTTCACCCTCTGTGATGATTCTGTCGAGTTCTTCGTAAGAAAGCTGGATTAAATGGCCATATTCGGCTGACCAACATCCTGTACACTTTAAGTTACATGCGCTTGTAGGATCTACAAGAATAATCCATGGAATGTTGATATCATGTTTCTTCTTCATATCCTGTGCGATACGGAAACCTCTGTATCCGGCTTCGTATGCTGTATTAAGAGCTTTTGCCTTAATAATGTTAGGATGTACATCGTTTAAAAAGTTGTCTATGTACTTCATCCACTTGCTGTCCGGCTTTGAACTGAAACCAAACATTTCATATGTAGCTGAACCCCAAATGTCATACATAGTCTTTTTTTACAAGATCTACAAGCTGCTTGATAGCCTTTGTTCTATCAGAATTTGAATGTTTGATAACTGAATCGAGAATCGCTTCAAACATTTTTCTTTTTGTGCCTTGTGAGAGCAAAATCTATTTTGGCCATTGTATATCCTCGTAATAAATCTGTTATGTGTTAATTAGATACCTAAAATGTCACATACTTCTTCTTTCATCTTATCTGCAGCACATATTCTCTTGTGAAGAATTGGTGCTGTAATAATTTCTGATACGGCCTTAGGAATTGGTACACCAGATAATTTCTCTAATTCATTTACCAATTCGAAATCATCTTCATCAACATGTTTTGGATCAATAGCTTCCATAACGCTCTTTGTGAACTTATATGGGCTTGCTGTTGAATCTACAACTGTAGGAGTCTTATCTCCTGTTTCAGCAACATACTTATTGTAAACTGCTACTGCAACTGCTGTATGAGTATCAAGAACATAGTGCTCATTCTCAAATACAGTCTTGATTGTAGTCTTATCTTCATCTTCTGTTGCATAACCGCCGTAGAACTCGTCTGCATTTGCAAAACTGTCAGCAACAACGCTGTAAACACCTTCTTTTGAAAGAGATTCCATATATTCCTTAGTTAATTCAGAATTTCTGCCTGTAATGAAAAATATATTAATCTTTCAAGGTTACTTGAAACTAAGATATCCATAGATGGTGAAGTTGTAAGAACGAATTCTCTGTTTCTATCGTATGTTCCGTTCTGGAAGAAGTCGTATAATACCTTATTCTCATTTGAAGCACAGATAAGCTTGTTAACAGGAAGTCCCATTTCCTTTGCATAGTATGCGGCAAGGATATTTCCGAAGTTACCTGTAGGAACTACGAAGTTAACCTTGTCGCCACTCTTAATCTTACCGTTCTTTAAGAGTGTCTTGTATGAATAGAAATAGTAAACAACCTGTGGAACTAATCTACCAATGTTAATTGAGTTTGCTGATGAGAACTGATATCCGTTCTGGTTCATTTTTCTCTGCAAGTGCCTTATCATTAAAGATTCTCTTAACACCAGTCTGAGCGTCATCAAAGTTACCTTCGATTCCTACTACGTGAGTGTTCTTTCCTTCCTGTGTAAGCATCTGCTGCTTCTGAATTGGGCTGACACCGTCTTTTGGATAAAATACGATAATACTTGTACCCGGAACATTAGCAAATCCAGCTAAAGCTGCCTTTCCTGTATCTCCTGATGTAGCTGTAAGAATGACAATTTCATTTTTTTACGTCGTTCTTCTTAGCAGATACCTGCATAAGGATATGGAAGAATGGATAATGCCATATCCTTAAATGCGATAGTCTTACCGTGGAAAAGCTCTAAAATATATTCATCTTTAAGTTCAACAAGCGGAGCAATCTCCTCTGTGTCAAACTTCTTGTCATATGCGCTATTGATGCAGTACATTAACTCTTCTTCTGTAAAGTCAGTAAAGAACTGCTTCATAACTTCATATGCAACTTCCTGATAGCTCATATCTACAAGAGCATCAAGAGATACACCAAGCTTAGGCATTACCTCAGGCACGAATAAACCGCCGTCATGTGATAATCCCTGTAAAATAGCTTTTTGATGCGCTTAGGCTTTACCTTATTATCTCTGGTACTTGTATAGTTCATAAATTCCTCCGATGGTATTAAATACGGTATCTTACTTATTGGCATTAATGTAATTGATTAAACCTTCTGCATTGATGATCTTCTGCATAAACGGTGGAAAAGCCTGTCCCTTATATGTCTTGCCTGTTGTCTTGTCAGTGATGATACCTGAATCAAAATCAACTTCTACTTCATCGCCTTCTTTGATTTCTCTTGAAGCCTCTGGGCATTCCATAATAGGAAGACCAATATTTATAGAATTTCTGTAGAATATTCTCGCAAATGTCTCTGCGATTACACAGCTGATTCCTGATGCCTTAATTGCGATTGGAGCGTGCTCTCTTGAAGATCCACACATCATCCAAAGTTCTTTCCGCCGACCATAATGTCGCCTTTTTTTTAACTTTATTAACAAAATCTTTGTCAATATCTTCCATGCAATGTAATGCAAGTTCTGCTGGATCTGATGAATTAAGATATCTTGCAGGAATAATAACGTCTGTATCTACATTGTCACCATATTTTATAGCGTAACCTTTTGCTTCCATTAGCTCCTCCTACTATTATAATCCAAGCTCAGATGGCTGTGATAACTTACCTGTAACAGCACTTGCTGCAGCAACTGCAGGGCTTGCAAGGTAAATTTCTGATTTAACATGTCCCATTCTTCCTACGAAGTTTCTGTTAGTTGTTGAAACACAACGCTCGCCTTCTGCAAAGAATACCCATGTAACCACCAAGACAAGGACCACAAGTTGATGTACTTACTACTGCACCGAATTCGATGAATGTCTTAATAAGTCCCTCTTCCATGGCCTGTAAATAAATCTGCTGTGTAGCAGGGATGATAATCGCACGAACCCTTTTTCAGCAATCTTTTCTGCCCTTCATAATTTCAGCAGCTTCTCTCATATCCTGAATATGACCATTTGTACATGAACCGATAACAACCTGATTAATCAGGGATTTCACCGATTTCATCAAATGTATGTGTATTCTCAGGTAAATGAGGGAATGAAACTGTAGGTGTAAGCTCAGAGAGGTTAATATCATATACTGCACAGTATTCAGCATCTTCATCTGGTGTATACTCTACAGGCTCTCTGTCTGAATGTTCAGCAATATAAGCTCTTGTAACATCATCTACAGGGGAAAATACCGTTCTTTCCACCTGCTTCGATAGCCATGTTTGCGATAGTAAAACTGTCATCAATAGTAAGTGTAGCTACGCCAGGGCCTGTGAATTCCATTGACTTATAGAGAGCGCCGTCTACGCCGATCATACCTATAATATGAAGAATTACATCCTTACCGCTAACCCACTTTGGAAGCTCGCCTGTTAAGTTAAACTTAATCCCAGCCTCAGGTACCTTGAACCAAGCCTTACCTGATGCCATACCTGCCGCCATATCTGTTGAGCCGACGCCTGTTGAGAATGCGCCGAGCGCACCATATGTACATGTGTGTGAGTCCGCACCAATAACTACGTCTCCAGATACAACAAGTCCTTTTTCAGGAAGAAGGGCGTGCTCGATACCCATCTGTCCTACTTCGAAATAATTAGTAATATCATTTGCCTTGGCAAACTCACGAACCATCTTACAATGCTCCGCTGACTTAATATCCTTATTAGGAACAAAGTGGTCAGGAACTAATGCGATCTTATCCTTATTAAATACCTCTTTGTTCTTGAACTTTGCTAATTCCTTGATAGCGACAGGTGATGTAATATCATTACCTAAAAACTAAATCTAAATCAGCCTCTATTAAATCTCCAGCCTTAACACTGTCAAGACCAGCGTGTTTAGCCAATATTTTCTGAGTCATTGTCATTCCCATAACTCGACATCCTCCTTTTTTGCATTTCTTAATTGTATACTATAAAAAACATTAAGCAACCTTAGAGAGTTGCTTAATGCCTGTAAAATGTATACGGATTTATTCTATTATTTCATACTTTTTTAAAATGTTCAACTAAATATCACCATTTTACGCCCTTGAAAGTTCAAAATACCTTGCGTATGTTCCACTACCAACCGCAAGTTCATCATGCGTTCCCTTAGATGTTATCTTGCCATTTTCAACAACTAAGATACAATCCGCATTTCTAATAGTTGAAAGTCTATGTGCTATTGTAATTGTTGTTCTTCCCTTACTTAGTTTCTCAAGACTTGCCTGAATATGTCGTTCGCTTTCATTATCAAGCGCACTTGTTGCTTCATCAAGAATAAGAATAGTAGGGTTCTTTAGGAATATTCTTGCTATTGATATTCGTTGCTTCTGTCCGCCTGATAGTCTTGTTCCTCTTTCACCTACAAGAGTATCAAGACCATCCGGAAGACTATTAATAAGTTCTTCTATATCAGCCTGTCTTGCTGCCTCCATAATCTCATCATCTGTAGCACCAACCTTGCCGTATGCTATATTGTCTCGAATAGTTCCATCAAATAAATACACATCCTGCTGAACTATTCCTATACTCTCACGAAGACTCTTAAGCTTAATATCTCGAATATCTTGACCACCAATTGTAATACTTCCACTACTAATATCATAAAAAATGTGGAATAAGAGAAGTTATTGTTGTTTTTCCTCCTCCAGAAGGTCCCACAAGTGCAACATTTGACCCTGATGGCACTGTAAATGATATATCATTTAACACACCTTCTTTTCTTTTTATTATATGAAAATGTAACATTATCAAATACGATGTCTCCATGTGGATTAGCAATATCCTTCGCATCTGGTGAATCTACTATTTCAGGCTTTGTTTGTATTACACTCTATAAATCTCTCAAATCAGAAAATCACGCTTTTTTTGTTTCATAGCTCAACAGAATGTTGATGCTACAGGAGGTGCAGCAAATTGCTTAGGTGACATTCTGCCCATTTTGGCCCAAAATCACTTCTATTATTTAGCAGGCATGAGACGCTAGGAAGAAAGTGTTAGTCGCTTTAAAATGAACTTGCGTGATAAGTTAATAATCATAAGGGGAGTGTAAAAGTAGCTGCATTTCATGAGACTTGACTTCGCTTCATTGGCAGTAAGGGTCTCTCTAAATGTCAGCAAACTTCTGTTTAACACGGGAAACAGCCTTAGGAAATTACCGCAGTTGTTGCAAAAGTATGAGGTGCAAGCTCCCACTGAATAGCAAATATGAAGCCACAAACGAACCTATAATTTTCTGAGAGATATAATAGTTCTCACAGATTCGCGGTATACATTTCTGATATATCCGGAAATAAATCTGAAACAAGTTTACTTTCCATTTGACCAGTATTGGTCTTGTGAGAATAGTAACTTTCTTAGCCGGTCAGAGATACTCCTATGCATAACAGGTACGACATTCGCAATGCTTGTGCCGCGGCTTTGTCTTAGAGACAGTGGATTGGAATATATGTACCAATGGTATTCATACCTGTTGTGAAAGGCAACCAAAATAATGTTATCACTTATCATGAAAATAGTGTATTGGATTAAGCTTTGTCACAGCTTTGTGGATAGCACTCATGCAAAACGGCCAGAGTCTAAGAAACACTGCTTTTCCTTGACTTGTGGGGATGAAAGCTTTTTGAAAGCCTGTTATAAAGCACCTCCCAAATAATGACACTTCAAGTATTCCTCAAACAAATAGATGTCATTAAATAAATCATTCAAGCACAACACTTTAACCAAAATTTTACCCTATATTGCCAGTTACGAGGTGCAATTACCACATATCTCTTATCAATTTTTATTAAGCAATACGTAAC